>ERZ791702.469-NODE-469-length-16697-cov-3.23351_pt1 | contig 16697 bp, 9 predicted proteins | sample MGYA00510050_ERZ791702 | MGnify/ENA primary metagenome ERZ791702 (study PRJEB30046, sample SAMN00715230) | human gut metagenome | study: EMG produced TPA metagenomics assembly of the A metagenome-wide association study of gut microbiota in type 2... | reverse complement strand
GCGATGGGGCGAGATGCATTCAAGTCAAAACACGCATCCTCCGTGTCAATCAGCGAAGTGATTGACACGGGAGTGAACAGTAACTTCCGAAGTTCTCCTTAGATGTAGAATACCACACTGCTATTCTTTTTTAAACCGTTATTTTCAACTACATCTGTCGTTCATAATTTGTTCATTTATCATTTAAAAATCTTTCATCTTCTTATCACTTTTTCTTCATTTCTCTCACATATACTATAAGCATCAAAGGAAAAAACAAAAAACTTTGAATAAACTTTTTCATAATACATGCCGGGAACCAGTAAATGGTTACCCGGCATCCTCCCTTTTATGGAGATTTTTTCTTATTCCGGAACAACCGGATCATTTATCACTTCTTGTTTCGTTTCCTGTTGTATTTCCTCTTCTACAGATTTTTCCGCAGTTTCCTCTGTTTGCTGTTCTGTCGTTTGCTCTGCTTCTTCCTTGTTTTCCCCGTTATTCTCTTCTTTCATCGTTTCTTCTATCTTCTTTTCACATGCTTTGACCGATTCCAGAATCTCCTGAACCCGTTCCTCCATCTCTTTCTTCCATTTCATATCTTCCAATGCTTTTTTTCTTTCCTGTTCAGTTTCGCTGAGTTCCCCTGGTATTGTTTTTGCATCGTCTGGTTTCTGATCTTGCACTGCTGTTTCACTTTTCAAAACTGTATTGTTGCCTTCTCTTCCTCGGCTCATCCCAATTCCTGCTGCCGCAATTACTGCCCCGGTAGCAAATAAAAGAACCGCCAGTTTGACATTCCGAAATTTTAGCTTCTGTTCCAGATTCCATTCCTCGCGTTCCTCCGGAAGATCACGTATCACCTGGCTGATCTTATCATAATGCCGTCTTCCGCCACCGGTACAACGTTCAATGATCCTCTCCAATCTGCGTTCTTCGCTTCTGCTAAGTTCCGGGAGCTGCTCTGTATATGCCAGTAAAAACTGCAAAATTTTACCATATCCGAACAAATCCACTGAACAATTTTTCCTGCTGCCTAACGCTGTCGGGCGGATAAAATGACTTCTCACCGCTTTCTGCTGCATCTTCTTCATAACAAATTCATTTTCCTGTGCATCCGGATTTAAAAGCAGCAGTTCTCCTTCTTCTGTCACAACAATACTATACGGCGTCAGACATCGATAATTCTGCCCACGTCTCGACTGCTGATACTTTCTTATTTCTCCGGCAATTTGTCGGAACCATTCAAACAACACCGCTTTATCCAACTGTGTATTATCCCGCAGATAATAAATCAACAGTTCTCCCTGCAGGCAATCGATACTTGGCTGGCATTCGGTTCCTTTTTCCACGAAGCGAAGTACTTCATACATTTTTTCCATATTTAATTCTACTGCAATCTGTCATCTAAACGTGTGCGGCCCCACACCGCACACGATACAATACCTGTCCAATTGAAAATTATCAGAATCTGATACGAACTACTCTTCAGAATCTTTCCTGATTCTTCAGTCAGAACGACTGAAGTGTGACTCTCATATTAATTGAATTCTTCCAGTCTGTCAAGAGCTGCGGCAACAACTTTATCCATGTCATAATATTTATAATCTCCCAGTCGTCCGCCAAAGATTACATTTTCTTCCTTTTCTGCAAGCTTCTTGTATTCTTCAAACAATGCATTATTCTTCTCATCATTTACCGGATAGTATGGTTCCATGCCAACACTCCATTCTGATGAATACTCTCTGGAAATAACTGTCTTCTCCTGCTTGCCAAACTCAAAATGCTTATGCTCGATAATTCTTGTATACGGAACTTCACGCTCTGTGTAATTAACAACAGCATTTCCCTGATAGTTCTCACAATCAAGAACTTCTGTCTCAAATCTGACAGAACGATACTCCAATGCTCCCAGCTGATATCCAAAATATTCATCGATCATTCCTGTAAAAATAATCTTCTCTGCAATCTCCGGATTCTCTTTTCTGAATTCAAAGAAATCAATCCCTGTACGAACTTCTGTCCCTTCCAGCATCTTCTCAACGATTGCTGTATAACCGCCAACCGGAATTCCCTGATATCTGTCATTGAAATAGTTATTATCGTAAACAAATCGGAATGGCAGACGTTTGATAATAAACGCCGGAAGTTCTGTACACTTTCTTCCCCACTGTTTCTCTGTATAACCCTTGATCAGTTTCTCATAGATATCTCTTCCGCCAAGAAAAAGTGCCTGTTCCTCCAGATTTTGTGGATCTGTGATTCCTGTCTCTTTGCGCTGTTTTTCAATAATCTCTTTTGCTTCCTGTGGTGTGCGGATATTCCACATCTTACTGAATGTATTCATATTAAATGGCAGGTTATAAAGTTCATCTTTATAAACTGCTACCGGTGAATTGATGTAATTATTAAATTCCGCGAACTGATTCATGTAATCCCATATCTTTTTATCAGACGTATGGAAAATATGTGCACCATATTTATGTACATGGATTCCTTCTATGTCCTCACAGTAAATATTTCCTGCAATATGATCTCTTCGGTCAATCACAAGACATTTCTTCCCTTTTTTCTTTAATTCATGTGCCATGACAGCTCCATAAAGACCTGCTCCGACAATCAGATAATCGTATTCTTTCATTTACTCCTTCTTTCCGCAGAACGATTGTCTGAATCCGGTAAAATTCAGAGATAACCTTTCTGCCTTCTTTCTTTTCATATTACGGTGTGCTTATGATAACACATTTTCTAATAAATTTGAATCTCTATCAAAAATACGGTATACTTAACAGCAAAAGGAGGATGAATTATGCTTATAAAAAATGGTTTTCTAATTGATCCTGCATCTGATACAGAACGTCTTGTCGACCTTCGCATCACAGACGGTCTGATCCAGACACTCGCAGATGCCGGAACTCTGACACCTGAAAATGGAGAGGATGAGCTTGATGCTGCAGGACTTATGATTTCTCCAGGACTTGTTGACACACACATTCATTTCCGTGATCCCGGATTTACTTATAAAGAAGATCTCCATACCGGATCTCTTGCAGCTGCTGCCGGTGGATTTACTTCCGTGATCTGTATGGCAAATACTTCACCGGTCATCGATTCTGTTCCGGTTCTCAAAGAACTGATGGAACGGGAGGCTTTGGAAGACATCCATATTTTCCAGGCTGCTGCTGTCTCCTACGGACTCAAGGGTGAAGAGATGACTTCTATGAAGGAACTTGCCGCTGCCGGTGCCTGTGGATTCACAGATGACGGAATCCCTCTTAAGAACGCTGCATTTCTATATAAAGCAATGGAAGAGGCGAAGGCACTTGACCTTCCGATCAGTCTTCATGAAGAAGATCCTGCATTTATTGAAACAAACGGAATCAACCACGGACCTGTATCTGATGCGCTGGGCATCTACGGATCTCCTTCGATTGCTGAAGAATCTCTTGTTGCCAGAGATTGTCTGCTGGCGCTTCGTTCCGGTGCACAGGTCGTGATCCAGCATATCAGCTCCGGACAGTCCGTTGAACTGGTACGTACCTTTAAAGCTATGGGAGCAAATCTGCATGCAGAGGCAACTCCGCATCATTTCACTTTGACAGATGAAGCTGTATTAAAATACGGCGCACTTGCCAAGATGAACCCACCGCTTCGTACAGAAAATGACCGCCTTGCTATCATCGAAGGTCTCAAAGACGGTACGATCGATCTGATTGCTACAGACCACGCGCCACACAGTACGGAAGAGAAATCCCGTCCTATCACACAAACACCAAGCGGTATTATTGGTCTTGAGACTTCCCTTGCTCTCGGAATCACTTCCCTTGTACGTCCGGGACACCTGACATTAAGCCAGCTGATTGAGAAGATGACGATCAATCCTGCCAGCCTGTATCACCTTCCGTGCGGTTCTGTCGCAGAAGGAAAATCAGCTGATCTTGTACTGTTTGATCCGAATGAGAAATGGACTCCTGAGACTTATGCTTCTAAGTCTTCTAATTCTCCATTTACCGGATGGGAATTGTATGGAAAAGTAAAATATACAATCTGTGATGGAAAGATTGTATACAAGGATTAATCTAAGAGGTCCCCTGCAGAATCTTTCATTTCCGCAGGGGACCTCTTCTTTGCTCATTAATCCTCGATCGCTGTTACTGTATAATCTTTGTCTTCGACTGTCTTTTTCAGCACTTCATTACTGATTTCGGAATTCAGTGTTACAACTGCTGTTCCTGCCTCATGGCTGACTTCTGCTGTATCAACCTGCTCAAGTGCCTCGAGAGCTTTCTTCACAGCCGCCTCACAGTGTCCACACATCATTCCTTCGATTTTCATTGTCTTTGTCATCTTTGTCTCCTCCTTGTTTTCTGACTCATTTTTGTCTGCTAAGACAATATCTGAAACAGTATTTTCTGCTGTTTCTACCTTTTTCATCTTTCTTTTTCTGTCTTTGCTGGCATCGTACATTTTAAACAGATTCAGTCTCAATGCATTTGTTACTACACAGAAACTTGACAGGCTCATTGCCGCCGCTCCGAACATCGGATTTAATTTCCAACCAAAGAGCGGGATCCAGATTCCTGCTGCCAGTGGAATTCCTATCGCATTATAGAAAAATGCCCAGAACAGATTCTCATGAATGTTGCGCAATGTTGCACGGCTCATACGGATTGCCGCCGGCACGTCACTTAACCGGCTCTTCATCAGCACAACATCCGCTGCATCGATTGCAATATCTGTCCCCGCTCCAATGGCAATTCCCATATCTGCCCTGGTCAGTGCCGGTGCGTCATTGATACCGTCACCTACCATCGCAACCTTTCCTTTTTCTTTCAGCTTGCGGATCACCTGTTCTTTTCCTTCCGGAAGAACACCTGCGATCACTTCATCCACACCTGCCTGCTCACCAATTGCCTTCGCTGTGCGCTCATTATCTCCGGTCAGCATAACAACATGGATTCCCATATTCTGAAGTTCTTTCACTGCCTGTGGACTATCTTCCTTGATCACATCCGCAACTGCGATCATGCCAAGGAACTGCTCATTCCTTCCAAAGAACAGCGGGGTCTTTCCTTGCTGTGCCAACCGTTCCGCCTGTTCTTTTATGCTGGCAGAAATCTTCATTTTGTCTGAAATGAATTTAAAATTGCCTCCGTACAGCCAGTCCTCTCCAAGTTTTCCTGACAGACCATTTCCTGGAACTGCCTGAAACTGTGTGATTTCACTTTTCTGCTCTGCTTCCCCATTTTCTTCTGCCTTTGCAAGAATTGCCCGGGCAAGCGGATGCTCACTTTTCTTCTCCAATGCATTTGCAAAAAATAATAATTCATGTTCTGTCATTCCGTCCGCAGGGAGCAGATCCGTCACCTTCGGTTCTCCACTTGTGATTGTTCCTGTCTTATCCAGTGCGACAATCTCCGTCTTTCCTGTCTCTTCCAGCGAAACAGCTGTCTTAAACATGATTCCATTCTTCGCGCCCATTCCATTTCCAACCATAATTGCAACCGGAGTGGCCAGACCTAATGCACACGGGCAGCTGATTACCAGAACAGAAATTCCCCTTGCAAGTGCAAATCCAACAGGCTCTCCGACAAGCAGCCATACAATCATTGTGACAACTGCAATAGAAATAACTGCCGGGACAAATACTCCTGAAACTTTATCTGCCACTTTGGCAATTGGCGCTTTTGTTGCTGCCGCATCACTTACCATCTGAATGATCTGTGACAAAGTCGTATCCTCGCCAACTCTCGTCGCCTCGCAACGCAGAAAACCTGACTGATTCATTGTAGCCGCAGACACTTTATCCCCTTCTGCTTTATCTACCGGTATACTCTCTCCGGTCAGGGCAGCTTCATCTACTGCACTGTTTCCTTCCAGAACAATTCCATCCACCGGAATATTCTCCCCCGGTCTTACAACAAACTGATCTCCTCTTCTCACCTGGTCAATCGAAACTTCCTGTTCTTTTCCATCACGTAGGAGCGTTGCTGTCTTTGGTGCCAGCTTCATGAGGCTTTTTAATGCATCTGTTGTCTTTCCCTTTGAATGCGCTTCAAGCATCTTTCCGACTGTGATCAACGTTAAAATCATTGCTGCTGATTCAAAATAAAATTCATGCATCAGCTCCATCACATGATCCATATCACCTGCCGTCTGCGCTGCTGTCATAGCGAATAATGCATACACGCTATATCCATAAGATGCACCTGCACCAAGTGCAACCAGCGTATCCATATTTGGTGCTCTATGGATCATGCCTTTCCATCCACTGATAAAAAACTTCTGATTGATCACCATAACGATTGTCGTTAACAGGAGCTGCGCCAGCCCCATCGCCACATGATTCCCTTCCAGAAATACCGGAAGTGGCCAGCCCCACATCATATGCCCCATTGACAGATACATGAGCGGAATCAAAAAACACAAAGAAGCAATCAGACGCCTTTTCATCTTCGGTGTCTCCCTGTCTTTCAACGCATCTTCCGCACAGTTCTGCTCACTTTGATTCATCCCATGCCCTTCATTCTTTGCAGATTTCAACGTTGCCCCATATCCAGCTTCCTCAACAGCCGCAATGACCGCATCTACTGTTGCTGTGCCTTCCACTCCCATGGAATTCGTCAGAAGACTGACTGAACAGTTCTCAACTCCGGGGACTTTCCCAACTGCCTTCTCAACACGGGCACTGCAGGCTGCACAACTCATTCCCGTCACATTATATTGTTCCATCTTACTCCTCCTTCAAGTTGTGATCCGGACTTTTTGTGCCAGATCTCTCTTCAGATCTTTTATCGCATCAATTTCTGAAGTGTCGTCACGAGCTCGTCAATCGTTTCATCTTTTCCATCCCGGATATCATCTGCCACACATGTCCGGATATGGTTTGCCAAAAGCACTTTATTGAAACTATTCAGAGCCGCATTCACCGCAGATACCTGAATCAGAATATCCGGACAATACGCGCCTTCTTCAACCATCCTTCGAACTCCCCTGACTTGTCCTTCAATTCTACTCAGACGATTCATCAGATCTTTATATTCTTTTTCCGGTCGATCCTTTGTCTTGTGACAACATCCCGGACAGACTTTCTTTTCTTCCATTGTATTTCTCCTATCGTATAACCCCCAGGGGGTATATTTTCTAATTATTAGTATATACCCCCTACAGGTATATTTCAAGTGCTTTTTAACAAAAAGTTATTGTTCATGCTACGTGCGGTTGCTGCTTACGCTATATGCGGCCGGCAACAACAAAGAAGCTGTCATGGAACATTTCACAATTGTATCTATGTTCCATGCAGCTTCTCTGCAATCCATTATTATGTTCGTTATTATATTTCCTGACAAATCTGTCTTATTCTACACTCTTGAGTGATTCAACCATGTTAATCTTCTTTAACTTAAAATACATCACTCCATTGACAAACAAGGAAAAGGCCACTGTCAGAAGAAAGGCATACAAGAAACTTGGTGGATCGATATTTCGTCCAAACATAACCGAATCAATCTCCACTGTCTCAACAATAAAGCGGTGCAGAATTTTTCCGATCAACAATCCTGCCAGTGCCCCAATCAAGGTCAGCAGGATATTCTCTCTGTAAACATAAGAAGAAACTTCCTTGTCATAAAATCCAAGTACCTTTAATGTTGCCAGTTCTCTCTTGCGCTCTGTAATGTTAATATTATTCAGATTATACAGCACTACAAATGCCAGCATTCCTGCTGAAATAATCAATACAATAATCACGATATCCAGACTCTCCAGCATATGATCCACCTGCTTTTTCAGGCTTGTCGTATAGCTGATGCTAAGTGTTCCATCACACTTCATTACATTTTCGCCGACATCCTTTGCCTCTTCTGTTGTACGGTCCTGAGTTCTATAATAAATCGAATTATAGTCCGGAGCCTCACCGAATGTCTTTTCATAGACTTCAGATGTCATATAGAGATAATGTCCCATATAGTTCTCACAGATTGCACTGATCAAGACTGTTTTCTCTCCATCATCTGTATCAATCGTTAATTTATCACCGACATTGACTTCCAGCAGTTTCGCTGCTTTTTCAGTCAGGATTGCTCCTTTATCCTCCAAGGAATAAATTTCCTTTGTCTTCCGATCCCGGATCACGACAAACTTTTTGAATGCTTCCACATCTTTTGGTACATCTAAATAAACTTCCTGAGAAGACTCTCCTGAACTGACCTCAATATTTTTCAAAAGATTTTCTGCAGTCACTGATACCTTCTTATCCGTATCCAGTTCTTTCTGAACCTCAATTTTCTCTTCTTCTGTCACATCTTCCTTTAAAATAACATCTCCATCATAAAGCTGAATCTGTTCGTATTGAAGCGGAACGATTGCTGAAATAGAATCTTTTAATCCAAAACCAAACAACATCATGCCCATACAACCGCCAATTCCAAATACTGTCATGAAGAAGCGTTTTTTATACCGCACCAGATTACGCACGGTCGATTTCCATGTAAAATTCAGATTTTTCCAGATAAACGGAACTCGTTCCAGAAATACTCGTTTTCCCTGTTTTGGTGTCGGCGGACGCATCAATTCTGCTGCCTGCTCTCGTAATTCTTTCATACATGAGAACAGTGTTGCGATTACTGTACATGCAAGTGCCGCTGCACATGCTGTTACAGCATAATACAAATTATACGGGATCACAACATCATACATATGACGATACAAGATCTTATATGCAGTGATAATGATATATGGAATTATCTTTTCTCCAATCAGAATTCCGAAAACACCACCGGTTAATGTCGCAAGGATCGCATACCAGAGATATTTTCCAACAATTGAAGCATTTCCATATCCGAGAGCCTTCAAAATACCGATCTGCGTTCTCTCCTCCTCTACCATTCGTGTCATTGTTGTCAGACTGATCAATGCTGCAACAAGGAAGAAAATAAGTGGGAACACTTTACCGATTGCCCGCATACGGTCTGCATTATCTCCGTATCCACTGTATTCTGTCAGATTGTTCCTATCATAGACATACCACTTTGGCTTTTCAAGATCATCAATCTTCTGCTGTGCTTTCGCAAGCTCTTCTCTTGCTTCTGTAATCTGCCGTTCTCCATCTTCAATCTTCTTCTGAGCTTCTATACGACCTTCCTCATACTCTGCCCAACCGTCTTCCAGCTCCTTTGTTCCGCTGCTTAATTGCTGCTGTGCCTCATCAATCTTCTTCTGTCCCTCACTGATCTGCTGCCATCCGCTGTCAATCTGCTGCTGACCGGACATAATCTGCGCCTTTGCCTGATCTATCTGCCGACTTGCGGTAAGGATTGCAGCATCCCCCTGTGTCAGCACATCCGTCAGTTTCTGTATATTATCCTGTAATACCGGAATACCCGCTTCAATCTGAGCTATCCCGGCTTCAACTGCTGGAAGTCCTTCGTTGATCTGCGTCAATCCGGCTTCGATCTTTGTCTGGTTTTTCTGAATCTCCGCTTCGGCAGCTTTCGCCTCCAGTTCCATTTTATCCAGATTTGCTTTCAATTCAGTCAACTTCTCTTCCATTGCTGTTTTTTCAGCTTCCAACTGTTCTAACTGAGCTTTTAATTCCGGATCTTCTTCTCCTGCTTCCTGCTTCCGGTCGTATTCTTCTTTCAGTGCCTCATAGTTCTGTAAAAGAAGTTCATACTGTGTATTTAATTCTTCATAAGACTGTTTCAGCGGCTGATAAATCTGCTGATACGCGGACTGATAGTCTTCTGCCTGTTGCTGCAATTCTTCCTTTGCTTTCAGAAGCTCATCTTTCTTTTGCTGCATCTGTGTCTGTTGCTCTAAAAGCTCTTGTCTCTGATCTTCCAGACTTTCTTCCTGCTCTTTCAGTTGTGCCAGCTGATTTCTTAATGTTGTAAGTGTAATCTGTTTTTCGCTAAGTTCCTGTGCTCCCTGCTCAACTTGTGCTTTGGACTGATCCAGTTTCTTTTGTTTTGATACCAGAAGATTTCTCGACTGCTCCAGTTCAAGCTTCGAAGCTGCCAGCTGATTTCTTCCCCGTTCAAGCTCTTTCTGCGCTGCATCAAGTTTCTCTCTTGCACTTGCAAGTTCTTCTTCTGCCTCTTCTTTTCCATCCGCCAGATCCTGCTCTGCCTGAGCTAACTCTTCTTGTGCTTCATCCACTTTTTCCTGCGCTGTCGAAACAATCTCATCATATCTGGCCTGTTCTCTTTCCGCTTTAATTGCCTGAACCTTTTTCAGCACAGAATCCACATGTTCTTCATATTCTTTCGTAAATGCAGTCGCTTCCTTTGCACCTTCAACTTGCACTGTAATCTCTGTATACACATCTAATGAAAATGCTTTCTCCGGAACGCAAAGAAAGGCACTGACACTTCCATTTCCGATTGTTGTACTGCCTCTGTGAAATGCAATATACTCCGGACTGCTGACCGTACCAACAATGGTAAATGTATCTGTCTTGAGTGTATCTTCCAAGGAATCCGAAGTCCCACTCGATAATGTGATCTTATCCCCAATCTTCAGATTCTTTCCATCCAGATAATCTGCATCTATTACACATTCATTTTCCTTTTCTGGAAGCCTGCCATCTTCTAACTGAACTTGATTCATCTTATCCTGGAGCGCCATAACATGAACTGCTACCTGGTTTCCCCGAATCGTACAAAGTACATCTGTTGCATAGCTTCCTTCTGCATCCAATACACCATCCACAGCACGAATTGCATCCAGATCATCTTCTGTCAGTCCCATTGTACTCATTACCTGAATATCCATCAGGTTCTTCTCATCGAAATATGCATCTCCTGAATATCTCATATCCGGCTCTGATGCACGAATTCCGGAAAAGAATGCACATCCTATCGCAACAATAAAGAAAATGGATAAAAAACGTCCAAGGCTATGACGGATCTCCATATAAAAGTTTTTTCGTAATGCTTTCTTCATCCACATCCCCTACCATTCAATTTCATCAATCGAAGTCGGATTCTCATTAGATTCCATTCTTGCTACCTGTCCATTTTTTATATGAATCAATCGATCTGCCATCGGCGCAAGTGCCTGATTATGTGTAATGATAATAACTGTCATTCCCTTTTCTCTACACATATTCTGAAGTAATTTCAAAATTGATTTTCCTGTATTGTAATCCAATGCACCTGTTGGCTCATCACAAAGCAAAAGCTTTGGGTTCTTCGCTAATGCTCTCGCGATTGAAACTCGCTGCTGCTCACCGCCGGAAAGCTGTGCCGGAAAATTATTCTTCCGTTCCCCCAGACCAACTTCCTCCAAAACTGCCTGTGCATCCAACGGATCCTTACTGATCTGCAACGCAAGCTCAACATTTTCCAATGCGGTCAGATTCGGCACAAGATTATAAAACTGAAAAACAAATCCGATGTCATCTCTGCGGTATCCTGTCAGCTGTTTGGAATTATAAGCTGTAATATCTTTTCCATCTACATACAGCTTCCCGCTTGTTGCTGTATCCATTCCGCCGAGAATATTAAGCACAGTTGTCTTACCTGCACCACTTGGTCCAACGATTACAACAAGTTCTCCCTGCTCAATCGAAAAGCTGATGTGATCCACTGCATGAATCTCAACTTCACCCATTTTATAAGTTTTCGTGATATCCTGCACTTTAACGAATTCCTTCATCTACATTCTCCTGACTCTTTTTCTCTTCTTCTGCATCTCTCCTGGCAAGCAGTCTGTTACTCTTTTCTTCGATTCTCTACAGGCGCAGTTTCTCCCACTCTTCTCCTGCACCGAATGTCTCATGAAAACGTTCCGGAAGCGGTGTATCCTGGAATAATTTCTTCTGATACTGTACGATCAGACTCGCAGCTAACGGCACTGCACCTGAATATTGCCGTTTTAAAACCTTACAATATTTCTGACATAACGGATCTGGCTTTACACTCATCACTATGTCATGCAATGAATCGTATTTCCCCACTGCCTTCATCCCAAGAAACAACGCTTTTCGCTTTCCAGATGTCGGTGCCAGAAACAGCTTATGATAAAAAACCATCCCTTTTAATGCCTTATAGATCTGCTCGGCTGTTACATCTTTGAAAAATGGTGCGATCACTTCCGCATACTCCATCTTCGGCTGAATGTGCTTTGCTGTCAGATAGCGCAAAGGATCATGATAATCTTCCGTCAGCATCATTCGATCCAGTTCCATCTCAATCTCATTGTGTGAAACTCTTCCTACCTGCATAATTTTTTCAACATAAGGATGACATTCACTGTCTAAAGCAAAATGACAGATAAATCCATAAATATATGCACGAGCAGCAGACGGATCTTTTGCTTTCTCAATCACTTCAACTGCATGATGGAAAAACTCATCGGCAAATTGTTCATGAAGTGTATGCCCCTGTTCATTCACCGGATCTTTCTTTAATGCATTATAATAAAATAAGATATCCGGTCCATGTAACCCAATATCAAACAACTCTCTATGCGCTTCTATAGAATTCTGAAGGGGTCTTGGAAGTGCGCTGAGCACCTCTTTTCCGAATTTATAATGTGCGTATGTTGTTGGCATAAGAAACCTCTCCTTTTTCCGAATTTTCTTGTTAAGATTTATAATTACTCATATTATTATATTAACACATTCTTCCCTGTCTGACAGTAATTATCTTTATAAAAAATATGTGAAATGATATTAAAAATGCTAATTTTTTACGTTACTGTTCAAGGACTAACTGAACTTAAGAAAACCGATGGTGTAAACTGGGAAACAGCTAAAGCCATCGGTTTTCTTTATCCAAATATCCTAGACACTCTGTCAAATATATTTTCTGGTGCAAGGCATTCCTGATGATCCGTTCCATAATTATAAAAGGTCCGGTCATGATCGTGTAAAAGGATCCCCTGGACATGATTATCCACAATATAAAAAAATAAAAATTCGTCACTTTTTACAATGACTTATGCATACCCTTGAACAGTAACAGGCAATCGTATGGATCATTTTTTTTACATCCAGTGGTTTGGCTAGATGTGCGTTCATACCACAGTCCAGTGCATGGCGTACATCCTCTGCAAAAGCATTAGCGGTCAGTGCGATGATGGGAATGGAAGAAGCATCCGTCCTGTCAAGCTTCCGGATCTGGCGTGTGGCCTCGTATCCGTCCATCAGAGGCATCATAATATCCATAAGTATCACATCAAATGTCCTCTCGGGGTGACGGGAGAAAAGTTTTACAGCTTCCCTGCCATTGGATACTGCAGGTACCACAGCACCTTCCTCTTCAAGGAGTACCTGTGCCACTTCTCTGTTTATTTCATTATCCTCTGCCAGCAGGATCTTTATGCCCTGAATGGAGTTTCGCTCAGATTCTGGCTCAGAAGAGATATCCGTTTCTTCTGCCTCTTCAAATGGCAAAGTGATCACAAAAGTACTTCCGATACCCGGAGTACTGGAAATCTCAATGGTACCACCCATCTGTTCAAATAGCGCTTTGGCAATGCTCATACCCAGTCCGGTGCCATGATATACACTTCGGGCATCCATATTCTCCTGAGTAAAGGGTTCAAAGATCTTCTCCAGATATTCTTTGTTGATGCCGATTCCCGTATCAGAGATCGTCCATCTGCAGACCAGCTTATGATCATGGGAAGGGAGAGCATGGATCTCCGTATGGATTTCCCCATTTTCTCTGTTGTATTTGATACAGTTACTGTAAATATTCATCATGGCACGACGGAGGTGCAGAGGGCTGCCGTATACAAAGGGATGTTCGTATATCTCCGGTGCGATATGAACGGTGAAATCAATGCCGTTTTTCTGTGCCTGCATATCAATCAGCATCTGTGTCTCTTTTTCATATCTGATCAGATCAAAAGGTTCATGGTTGAGTACAAGTCCGCCCTCCTCGATCTTGGACATATCCAGTACATCATTGATAAGAGAGAGCAGATGACTGGCTGAAATGAATGCTTTTTCACGATTACTTTTCAGGAATCCGATATCATTTTCATGCTTTTTATCAATTTCCATCAGACCAATGATCCCATTCAACGGCGTACGCATATCGTGGGACATACGGGAAAGAAAATTGGATTTCTCTGCATTGGCACGTTCGGCAGTATCAAGAGCTTCTTTGAGAAGCTTCTGGTGTCTGATTTCTGATTCCACCACATCGTCCACATTCAAAAATCCCAGAACAATGATACCGGAGTCTTCGTTTTTGATAAAGCGGAACTGATAGTAATGGATACCATCCCTGTCATTTATCCGGTAATTCCCCTTGTATTCGGACTGACCGGACAAAACACTCATTACATTATCCAGTTCCAGTGATTCTTCCAGCATTGTACGGTCATCCGGATATACACGCTGCCGGATATAGTCTGAGAGGAAAAGATCATAGGGGTATGTATTGTTGTGTTTTTTGTCTGGAGCAGGGACATCGCGGTCTTCCTGCTTGATCACAGAGAGAGTTTTTTCTCTGGGATTGATCAGGTATACGTTCAGGTAGTTGCTGCTCAGTGTCTGGACAATACTTACCTGTGTCTCATAGGCTTCCTGTGTTCTGGTGACATCCTCACCGTAGAGGATTGCTTCCAGATGGTTATTGGAAGGATTGAGCAGCAGTCTTGTCACATATTTGGAAAGCCTGGTTATATTGTCATCGTAGAGACAGCGGGAAACTCTGGTGACCTCTACCTGACCGTCCTCGTAGCTTTTCATCAGGGAACTGCGGCAAAATGCGTTGATGAAATCATTTCTGTCCTTTAATACCGGTATAAAAACAGCAGTCTCTGCAATAAAATGGTCAATGGAAGCGTCAGCATCTATCTTATAGGCCAGGGCAGAAGTGCCTCCGATCTTCAGAATCTTATCATCTGTAAGGTCGAGATGAAAGTAGCCGGCAGCATGGGTAATGGATGCCAGAAGAGAGTGGAGCTGATTTTCATAGATTTTGCGTGCTGTCACATCATTGTCTTCACAGGCCACTGCAATTACGAAATCCCGATAGTCATCAGCGTTTCCGTTTCTGGCAATGAGCAGATAATAGTAATGGACAGTATCTGTGACAACCCTGAAATGGATTTTGAAAGAGGCTTCCTGAGAAAGTCTTTCCAGCAGGGTTTCATAATTCAGGTGTCTGGACACATAGGAACGCTCATCCGGATGAATATATTTCTGGATGATAAAATTAAATGACAGCTTATAGTCTGCATTATCTTTAATATCCGCAAAAGCATCAGTAAATCTGGAACGATATACGGAGATTTTCCCGGTTTCCCGGTTTACGCCATAAACAGACATGTAGTCAGAAGCAAGCAGGTTGATGGCACCCAGCAGACGGAGAGAGTTCTCACCTGTGGGAATAGACTTTGACAGGCTTTCTCCTTCGGCTACTGTGCTGAATACAAGTGCATGTCCTCTGCTACCGTCGGGCTGTACAGTCTCTACTGCATCAACTGTCTCATAAATATGACGGATCGGATCCAGGTAGGTCTTTGGCCCCTGTATCCCCAGTGCTACAGGGCAGGGCGGGCATGGGGAATCAAGCCCCATAAGTGCCTTATAACATTTCACTCCCGGCTGGAGATTGGGGTACAGTTGTTTGGCAGTGTCGTTATAGCTTAGGATATTATAGTCTTTGTCTATGCTGTAATATCCGGATGAGTGTGTGTTCATAATTTTATACTCCTGGTGTTTAGTGCTTTAAAGTATACTCTTTTTACCAAAAAATAGCAATGATAATGGACGAATTTGTAAAGGTTGTACAATGTTTCGGTTACTGTTCACTCCGTTCTCAGTAACACGCTTCGCGATGCACAGAATTTATGCTAACCGCATAAATTCGCGCTGTATGTCTCGGGATTTTGGCATATTCATGCCAAAACGCCTCGCGGGATAGTAGCGTGTGAACAGTAACTTTTTTACTGCTTTTTTACTTCTTTTAACGCAATAACCACTTGACATTTATATTTCTTTTTACTATATTAATATGTACAGCACACGCAAGGACGTGTCTGTTACAGTAGAGAGTATTCATTACTCTACCCTGATCAGGGCTTGTACTGGTTTCGACAGGGATCTCGAAAATGGAGAAGCTATCCGTAGGCTGATGCGTTAAATCGCAAACTTAAAATTAAACGCTAACGATAATTTCGAATTAGCTGCAGCCTAAATGCTGCATGTCAGCCCTGAAGCACTCACACTTTAGGAATCTGGCACCGACTATGTGAGAAACGATGATGGCAAAGCTTTGAGCCGTCAGGCGTATTATGAAGCTACTGAACCCGTAAGGATGTTAGTTTTCGTACGGCAGAGGGAACGTCAAATAACTGACTATGATAGTAGAAGTACATGGGACAGGTTTTTGGACGCGGGTTCGATTCCCGCCAGGTCCACTTTTCAATGAAAGTGTGAAGACTTCAAAATAACGGCATTGTATCTCGTAAGATGAGATGCAATGCCGTTATTTTTTGAATAATATCCTTACTTGCAAATGGAATGCATAAAAAAACTCTGAGATACTCGCAAACATTGACTTCACAAGAATCTCAGAGAAAAAATAATGCCGCAGACCGGAATCGAACCGGTACGGGTATCACTACCCACGGGATTTTAAGTCCCGGGCGTCTGCCAGTTCCGCCACTGCGGCATTCCTCAAAATGCTTTCGCATCTTGAACGACCCAGAAGAGACTCGAACTCTCGACCTCCGCCGTGACAGGGCGGCGCTCT
>ERZ791702.447-NODE-447-length-17709-cov-2.74827_pt1 | contig 17709 bp, 7 predicted proteins | sample MGYA00510050_ERZ791702 | MGnify/ENA primary metagenome ERZ791702 (study PRJEB30046, sample SAMN00715230) | human gut metagenome | study: EMG produced TPA metagenomics assembly of the A metagenome-wide association study of gut microbiota in type 2... | reverse complement strand
ATCAGTAGATGGATGTAACATATGCGTCATCTCCTTGTAAAAATCGTTTACACACATTCATAACTATAATATATAACAAAAAAACAGCTCTGTAAAGAGCTGTTTTTTGTATTTGACGCTAAAGTGACATCATTTTACATGCATTTTACAGTCAGGTTATTAGAGCATACGGAATACAGAAATAACCTTACCAAGCACCTTAATGTTGTCAGAACCTACAATAGGCTCGTACTTATCGTTTTCCGGCTGCAGGCGCACACTGCGCAGCTCGCGGAAGTAACGCTTAACGGTAGTTTCCTCGCCGTCAATCAGGGCAACAACAATATCGCCGTTATTAGCAAAATTCTGCTTACGTGCAATAATGTAGTCATGATCCAGAATACCTGCGTTAATCATGCTGTCACCGCATACGGAAAGCATGAAAACATCATCGTCGCAGCCAATCAGGTCACGAGGAATAGGATAGGTCTCTTCGATGTTCTCGACAGCAAGAATAGGAACACCTGCAGTAACCTTACCAACCAGCGGTACCGGAACAAGGAGCTTGTTTCTCCAGGCATCGCTTTCGCTCATCAGCTCCAGAGCACGCGGCTTAGCAGCATCACGCTGAATGAAGCCATACTCCTGCAGCTTCTTCAGATGATTATGCACGCTGGCACTGGAGGATAAACCTACTGCTGCACCGATTTCGCGTACAGCAGGCGGATAGCCCTTATGATTAATAAAAGTACGGACGAATTTCAAAATGTTACGTTGGCGTTCAGACAACATATCTTCGGTATAGTTGCCATCAAAGTCCGGCGGGAGTGCTTTTCTTCTTCCCATTTTAGACCCTCCAATCATGTGTTTATAGTTAACCTTATACAAATTATAACAGATAAAAGTAATTTCGTCAAACAGCAGTGCGCACAGTGGCTAATTTAACATAAAAAATGCTAAAAACTTCTCAAAACCTCCGGTGGAGGAGCAAAAAGCGAAGAATTCTCATAATCTGACGCTTTTCTCAGCATTTTCCTCAGTTGGGAAATAAACATGTCTATAATGCTGCCTTTTTACCGCAAAGACTGCAAAATAATATTTTACGTCCGATAATGTATATTATGTTAAATTTTCCTTTTCTCAGACGTGAGATTTTCATGCACTGCAATTCATTGCACCTGTGTAGTTAAAAGTGCCATTCGTTTACTTGCTGTTCAAGGCTTTTTTCCGTTTCAACGTCGGTTTTTTTGATAAAAAGCATCGCTGTAGCAGCTTTTTGGTTGCAGCTCAGTAAAATTTTGTTGTTATAAGCAAAATCCTTCAGCAACTCGGTATCAGCATTGATGCCAATAAGAGCTTTTTCCTGGGTGAAGTCAAAATTTGTCTTATAATCCTTCAAAGCAAAGTAATCGTTGCCAAAGCCCTTCAGTCGCTGCAGACCATCATTAATCAAGCTTTCCACAGCAAGTCTGTTGGCAACAGGCGTTGCTAAAAGCTCTTTAGCATCAGCGTCATTAATATTATCTACGCTGACGGTAACAAGCAGATGATTCCAATGCTCCAGAACATTGCGCATGCCGCTGGTGTAAAGATCCATGAACTTCTGTTGGTATTCGGGATCAGACGCCGGAATGGCAAATACAGAATAAATATTGTCATAATCTGTATGCGCAGCAACGTCCTGCATTTGCTTCATAGAAGAAGCCGTAGTCAGATAAAATGTGCCTTTATCCTTATATCGCAGGTTCAGCTGGCCGTAGAACCAGTCATCCGGCAGCTGCACACTTTTGCCGACTGCAGTATCAGTAAAGCTGATGGCCTTCGGCGTGCTTGTCGGAGCAAAAGCCTTAAAGCCCTTCAGCAGATCAGTGTGTGCTTTATCAAAGCGCTGCATTGTTTCTGCAGGAATATCGCGCAAAGCAACATTTTCTACCTGCAAAGCCTTTTCTACTGCTTCCTTTATAGAAGCTGCGTCCTGAGGCTTGGTTGTTGCTGCTTTATCCTCACTGCCTGCTTCGTCAGTATCGATATCTTCAATATCATCGATATCAACATCTGTATCAGCGTCGGCCGCTTTTTCATCCTTTTTCGGAGCATAAACATCCTGGTCACTGTTCACCGTCGACAACAGATAAAGTCTGTCATTGGCAGAAACCATGCTGGTATCAATTTTAAACAGCACATCAGATTGCTTATAGATATAAGAAATGGTAATTGCCTTTTTGCCGGCAATCTTGCCTACCTTGATTACAGGAGTAAGCTGGTCCAGCTTCTCCTTAAGCACCTTGCTTTGGATAGTTACATTACCATTGCTGTCGTGCTCTGCATATTTTTTAAGCTCCAGTAACGGTGTAGGCACAGTTTGCAGGCTGAGCTGCGAGCGTCCTAAAAGTGCCAGCTTCTCATATTCCGCATCAAAATAAGCAGTAGAGAATTTTTCGCCTAAAATCTGCTTCATATCCTCTGCTGTGTAATAGTTAACAATATTAACTGCGGTATTTTTTAAATCCTCTTCGTTCTGATAAGCCTTTTTGCTGCTGATATTGGTATACGCATAAACCTTCTTCGCTTCCAGCTTATAGTAAGGCTGTCCGTCCTTAACGCTGTAGCCTGCGTAGCTGTTTTCGTAGGCTGAAGCGTGCGCAGCGTACAAAACAAGCACTGCCGCCAAGGCTGTAATTTTTTTCATATACTCACCATCCTTTTGTTGGAAAAACGGTGCATTAGTTATCCAGTAAAATTTTTAGAACTTCCACGCGTTAATTTGTTCAGTTAATTTTGCATCTGGCGTGAAATCAGCTTTTTTGACAAAAAACATCAGACTGGCGATATCATTCTTGCAACCAAGAAACAATTTGCTGTTGAAATTAAAACTCTTCAGTGCCATGAAATCAGCATTAATATCAATATTAGCTTTCTCCGATGTGAAATCTAAATTGTAGTTATAATCATGCAGCGCAAAATTTTCACTTCTATAGGCCTTTAAACGTTGCAAATTGTCACGCAAAAAGGCATTTACCCCCAGCTGATTGCTTGCAGGAGTCGCCAAAGTATTCTTCCAGCCATCGTCTTTCACCTTAACGCTTGTAGTAATAAAGCAGGAGTTCATATGCTGAACTGCTTTAGTATATTCTTCCAAATATTTATCGGCAACTTTATCAAAAGCAGCTCGCCTAACTACCGGATCATCACTTTTATCTAAAACTTCAAAATTATAAGAAACTACATTGAAGAGACCCTCAAGATCCACAGCTTTAGCAGCCTCTTTGGCTTCAGGTACGGAACCTGCTCCAGTAATGGTAGCATTGGTATTTTCACTAAGCTGATACTTGACTTGGGCATAATACCAGTCATCAGGTAACACTATTTCTTTATCCATGGTGTTATCTGTAAAAGTTAATTTTCTTACTTCCTTAGTTGGCTGTAAGGTTGTAAAATTTTTGACAAGCTGAAGATGCTGCTTATGGAAAGTTTTAATGACAGAATCCGGCACATCTTCTGCCTTGATATTTTCTATTTTTATAGCCTGCTGCAGAACCTCTTTCAGCGTAACCTTTTTGAGTTCTTTTGTAGCTTCTTTGGAAGACGCTTTCCCCTCTGCTTGCTTAGCTTTAGGTGCATAAAGAGTGCCATTCTGATTTAAATTAGTCAGCACATACAGTCTGTCATTAGCTGAGATCAAGGTAAGATCAACATTTATCAAACGGTTCATCTGCTTATACAGGTACTTCAGGCTGATGGCCTTTTTATCACCGATTTCTTCCAGCTTGATTACAGGAGTAATTTTATCAATATTTTCCTTTAGCAGCTGGTTTTGGATAACAATATTGCCTTTATTCTCAAAAAGATTATATTTATCCATATCTAAAAGAGGTGTAGGCACAGATTTTAAATTAAGCTCGGAGCGTTTCAAAAGTGCAAGCTTTTCATATTCAGCATCAAAATACGCAGTGGAAAATTCTCTTCCTATGATTTTCTTCATTTCGTCTGCTGTATAATAGTTTATACTATTAACACCCTGATACTTATCCAGGAAACCACCATTTGTATTTTTCTTTTTAGCCTGCTTTGCTGCTTCCTGCATCACCTTGGCAATATCACTGCTTTGCGCATTACTATAGGCGTAAACCTTATTTGTTTCAAAACGGACGTAAGGATCACCGTCCTTAACACTGTAGCCTGCATAGCTGTTTTCGTAGGCATAAGCACTGCTGCTTGCAAGGATGAGCATTGCTGCTAAAATCGCACTTTTATTCATAAGCTTTCGCTCCTCTACTTTATTATAAGGAAGTTATTTGGTAACAACGTTCACCATCACGCCGCTGCCCAGGTTGCAGGCATTAGCTTCGTCAGTGTCGATATGAACCTCGTCAGCATGCTTTACGCCCGCACGTACAAGAACATTATGCAGTGTTACGGAACGCTCGCCCTCTGTCTGGATATCAACGATATCGCCGTCCTTCAGGCCGTATTTTTCAGCGGTTTCCGGATACAGATGCACGTGACGTGCTGCAATGATAATACCTTCCTTCAGCTCCAGTTCGCCCTTCGGACCGATGAGCTTAGCGCCTGCGCTGCCTGCGATGTCGCCGCTGTTGCGGATAGGAGCATCAAGGCCAACCTTGCGTGCGTCAGTCAGAGAAAGCTCAATCTGAGTTTCCGGACGCAGAGGACCGATGATACGCAGCTTCATGGAATCCTTGGGAGTTACCATGGTAATCTGTTCTTCGGAAGCAAACTGACCGGGCTGGCCAATCGGCTTTTTAACATGCAGCTCGCTGCCTTCACCAAATAAAATATCCATATGCTCACGGCACAGATGTGCGTGACGTGCAGAAACACCTAAAACTATCGGAAATTGCATTGTATGTCACCTCATAAAATAATTTTTTGTTTATATACTTATTATAGCTTGAATTGTGGTAATTGTCATCAGTTATCGAAATTTTTTTCATATAATAGGATATCAGCTACAGGCAAAGCTTCTTTTTCCTACATATATATAGGAAAAAAATAATAGGACCGGGTTTCCCTAGTCCTATTATTACACAAGATTTTTTTTAGAATTGACCGCTTACCATGAAATGGATGCGAGTTGAATCTACATCAGTATTATTGATTTCCTTAATCAAAGGCACGCCCAATGTTACCACAGCACCGATGTGCTTGGTGATGTTGCTGCGCACGCCCAGGCCACAGCTTGTCAGTACATGGCTGTCAAAGGCACTGTCGCCAAAGACCTGACCATGATCCATAAAGACGAAAGCATTAGTCTTTTTGTCCTTAGTCACAGGCACGGAATATTCCAAGCCAACACTGTAGCCACTGTCGCCGCCAAGCAGGCTTTCTTTGTAGCCGCGTACGCTGTACATACCGCCAATGTAGAACTGACGGGCGGAAGGCAGATAATTGTTGAAGCCACGCTGTGCGTCCAGGCGCAGGCTCAAAAGCTGCCCATGCTGATACATTTTCTGGTACAGGCCATTAAGCTGGTACAGGGAAAAATCCTTGTCCTTATCGGCAATATTGGTATGCGTACCGGCGTTAAAGCTGTGCTTTTGGTAAATAACAGAGCTTGCGCCGTAATTAGTTACGGAATAGCCTGCCGTAACGCCTTTAATGGTATCATCGAGCCAATGCTGGCCGCTGAAATCAGTCTTGGAATTTTGCTGACCGTAATCAAGCGTTGCCTCAGTACGAGTCTTTTCCGTCACTACCAACGGCTGACTCAGGCCAACGTTCATGGCATAAGCATGACCGCGTACATTCAACGGCTCCAGCTGTCCGTCCGTAATGTGAACACTGTTGGCGCTGTACTGCAGGTTCAGCTTGGTACGGCTATGGCCTAAGGGCCTGCTGTAGCCAAGGCCAAAGGATTTGGTGCCATCGCTCAGCATTGTGTTCAGCGTCAGCGCATCACGCACACCTGTCAGGCTTCTGTCCGTAAAGAACAGGCCGCCGCGGTATTCGCCGCTCGTATCACTGCCTGCGTTATCACTGTAAACAGTCCAGGTAATGTTTTGCGGTTCATAGGCGCTGATGACGTAATCCGTAGTTCCCGGCTCACTGCCGGCCTGCAGAGAAATGCGCAGCTGCACGTCATTAGCAGCGTTAAAGCGCAGTAAATCGTCATTCAGCCTGTTGATGTTGGCAACCTCACCCTGCTTCAGGCTCATACGCTTGCTGATGTATTTGCTTTTGGTATACTTGTTGCCCTGCACCTCAACAGCATTCGTTTTGCCTTCGATAAGCTCAATTTTTACCGTACCATTTTTAATTGTCTGTGCCGGCAAAATTGCGCGACAGGTAAAGTAACCATTATCAAGATACAGCTTGTTGATTTTATTTACCAGCTCGTACAAATCCTTGACGCCAACCTCTTTACCAATATATTCGTCCGTCAGCTTCTGCAGCTCTGCCTGCTCCAGTACAGTGGATTCATCCAGCTCCAGCTTTTCCAGCTTAAAGGTTACTGCCGCCTGCTGTTCCGCATCAGGCTTTTCGCTCCCCTGCTCTATCTTGCTGCTTGTCTTGGCCTTGTCCTCGGCAATCTGCTTGGCAACACGCTGGCGCTCCATATACTCTATCGCTCTGTTGGCTGCCACACCAGCGTTGTTCAGGCCGCTTTTATGGAATTCTGCTGCCTGCTCATCTGTAGGCCCTGCAAAAGCAACGGCACTGCATCCCAGCAAAAGCGTAACCAGAAGCAAGCTTGTTTTATTAGTAATCATCGTCAACACCCCTTTGATATACATAACTTTGCTGCATCCGGCAGACTAATTAGCCTGCCAGATGAGCTGCATTATTTTTTTATATTCCTTTTCCAGATGCTTGATGATTACATCCAGCACGGTATAAATCATGTCGCCCTCCAGCCTGCCATTTTGGCAGAGCAGGCAGCTGTCCAGGTAGAGTGAACCGTCATCTGTAAGATAATATTTGAACACCTTATATTGACGGTTCACCTTGTTGATTTCCCTCAGAATAGCCACTTCGTTAGTTTCATTGACAGCATTTGCTGCCAGCTGCACGCGAAGCATACCATAAATACTGCTGTCCAGGATGACCAGCGTCGGCAGACGCTGGCCTTCAACAACAATGTGAGAACGGAAGACCACTGTGTTCAGCTTATCCTCGCTAATCTGTTCAATGGCAAAGCAGGTAATCTTCTTATCATCCAAGTATTTGATAAAAGCCTCTGCCTTTTTGTTCATCAGCGTTTCCTCCTATGCTTCTACAGTGATTTTTACGGGTTCACTCTTGTTATCGTCTTCATCCAGGTCATACAGGTCGTAGCGGAAGTATTGTACTACAACCGGTGCGTGATTGATGTCATATTCCTCTGCTTTGTTTTCGTTGAGCTGCTGCAGCATATGGTCTACAGCGGTAAAGCGTTGGTCATAAACATAATCGTAATTGCGCAGGTCAAGCAGTGCGCCGTTGCTGTGCTGAACGTTCGGCTGTGCAGTGAAGTGCAGGTACATCCATTTATCCGGGTTAGTACCCTCCTGCTGCCATTCAGTCAGATTATCTGCCGGGTTGTTCACTGCAATGTTGTTCTAGTAAACGCTGTCGCTGCCGTCACGCTGCGGCGGTGCGCCCCATACAGCAGTCTTCATATGCTTATTGCTGAAATGCGCAACATTGTTGACTACCAGCTTATCGATATGGAACATGCCCTCGCTAACTTTGATAGAGCCGTTATTCAGCCACAGATGCTCGAAGCGGACACCCTTATTAGTAATTATCTCACCAATCTTCAGGTTGTCAATAGGCTTATTAAGCTGTACGCCGTCCGGAACGATGGTCAGAAGGCCGTCAGCATCCAAACGCTGCTGAATCTTGTTAAGGTCAATGTCGCTGCCCTGAGCAATAATCTTGGTGCCTGCGATAAGCTCATCAACCTTCAACTGCTTGCCTTCGGTCTTCAGCTGCAGAGCTACCAGATTGCCGTCGATTTTTGCCAAGGTAAGATTGCCGTTGGCAACGTCGATAAGCGCGTTGTTGGTAGCATAAATCTCGTGCAGGTCAACATCTCCGGCACCCTTGATTTGCAGTGCGAAGTTGCCGCTGTTGATATTACCCTTGTCGCCAAGAGCTTTGAATTTGTTGTCATGGTCGGTTACACTACCGTTCTGCAGTACGTCGATATTGATGTTGCCATGATCGGCAGTTACATCGCCGCCGAAGGTGATGTCGCCTTTAGCTGCGTCTGTCTGCAGGTGGATGTTGCCAGCCGTGCTGTTGATAATATCTTCGGTAGTAATGCTGCCTTTGGCGTTGTAATCAACATTCTGCTGAGCTTTAACTTGTCCGCTGGTTGTAATGCTGCCGCCTGCGTTCAAATCTACGTTAGCAATATCGGAATTGAGGCTACCGTTGACAGTGATATCTTTCGCTGCGTCGATATCTACGTCGTTGTTCGCTGTTACGTTACCGGTATTTACATTGCCAGTGCTGGAGTTGAGCTTTGCTTTACCAGTTTGTGCAGTAACATCGCCGTTGGTGCTGATATCACCGTTAGCGTTGGCTGTTACATTTTTGAGCGCTTTGGTCTTACCATTAATCGTAATTTTGCCGCCTGCATCCAGAGTACTGTCAGCATTATTAGAGGTGAGATTTCCGTCTGCAGTAATATCCTGCTCTGCATCGATATCTACTGCCTGACCAGCAGTTACGTTCTTCGTAGTTACGCTACCTGCGCTGGAGTTGAGAACTGCTTTACCGTTTGTTGCAGTAACATCGCCATTGGTATTGATATTACCGTTAGCGTTCGCAATTACGTTGTTAAGCGCATTTACTGTGCTATTCGTCATAATGCTGCCGCCTGCGTTCAAATCTACGTTAGCGTTAGTAGAAGTGAGATTGCCGTTAGCAGTAATATCTTTCGCTGCATCGATGTCTACTTCGTTGTTGGCTGTTACGTTACCGCCAGTTACAACGGAACCCTTCTTAGAATTGATGCTTACCGTATCAGCTGCATTCAAAGCAACTCCGTCTGCCGTAGTAATATCGCCATCGGTCGTAACCGTAATATTACCGGTATGCTCATCATTATACTTAGAGGTATCAATAGTGGAATTAATGGTAATCTTGCCGGTATCTGCCTGGTAGTTTTCAATCAGGACATCGCCCTTGATATGAGAATCATCAACAGTAACCAGCAGATTATCCGTCGTACCGTTAAACCTGGTTACGCCATTAACCATCAGGCTACTGCCTGCGTTCTTACCCTTAATTGTTAGGCTCTTCACCTTATTGTTCCTGCTGAGCAGCTGCTGCGTCTCGCCGGATTCAACTGTCAGATTATCTGCAGTAATACCTGCAGCCGCTGCATCCTGCATTACGCTGCCATTGGCATCCAGCTTCAAGCCGTTGTTAGCACCGTTCACCGTAATGCCGCTGCTGCCAAGTGCGATATTGCCATTAGTTGCGGTAATTACGCTATCAGCGCCCGCTGCCAGCGTGCTACTGTTCAGGTTAACGTTGTTGCCTGCAGTGATGTTGCCTGCGCCGCTAGATGTAATGCTGCCGGTTGTTACGTTCACATCTTTATCTGCAGTGATATTGCTTGCGCCGCCTGCAGTAACAGTACCTGTGTTCAGGTTAACATTGTTACCGTTAACAGTTACATCTCCGCCTGCGCTAATGCTGCCGCTAGTTGCGCCGTTACCGAAGTTTACATCACCATCCAGGTTGAGCTTAGCATTTCCTTTAGCAGTAATACTGTCAACTACCAGGCCTGCATCCTTCGTGCCTGCGCCCTGCAGGTAAACAGAACCGTTTTCTGCCTTAGCGTTAATCACAGCGCCGTTTTCCAGAATGCGGATACCGTCATCAGCTTTGCCGATATCGCCGTTGGCTGCCTGCAACTCAATGCTGTTGGCGTTCAGATAACCGGTATTCTTGCCTGCTTCCGTAGTCATCTGCATACCGTTATCTGCCTTGAGCACCAGCGTACCTGTTGCAGCATCCTGAATTGTCAGCACCTGCGCCGGCTTGCCGCCTGCAGCCGTCTGATGCAGATATACGCCGTAACCGGTATCGGTATTTGCTTCCAAATTACCGCTGATATTAGTCTTGATTAAGGCATCCTTGCTGCCTACATTGCCCTTGCCGCCCTGGATAATAAGGTTATCGGCAACAATGCTGCCGTCGTTCATGCGAATACCCTTATCACTGAGCAGCTTAACATCCTGCGTCGTGTTAATCGTACCGGAAATATCCAGCATAGTATCCTTAACGCCTGCCAGATAAACATTACCGGTATTGTCAGCACCGCTGGTGTTGGCCTGCAAATTCAGCTTGCCGCCATCTGCCAGCTGTACTGTAATCTGACGCTGCTGACGAACTTCAATTCTGTTGTCAGCATCATTCCAGGTAAGGTCACCGGCCTTAGCCTGTGCCAAAAGCTTAAGGTTATCCAGCTTGCCCATCTCGCTGTAGGCAATGTTGGTTGCTTCGCCGTCGATACCGATGTTCTTTCCTGCGCTCAGGCTGATGTTCTTGCCCTGAACGTTGGCCTTATCTACCGTCAGTACCTGACCGGGTTCCGCATTCAGCACGCTGCTTTGAATAGCGTACAGCAGCTCATTTTTGCTCCAGCCATAGGCAGTGCTGTTATCAACCTCTGCGTAGTTGATAATCCACTGCAGTTCAGCATCGCTATAGCCTTTGTCAGCAAATACACTGTCTTTTCTTAAGGCCTCCATATAAGCATTGCGAGCATTAGTAAGTGCTTGTTTCTGTGCATCCTTATCTGTAAGCTTCGCTGCTTCCGCACTAGCATCAATGTAGGCATTCTTCGCTTGCTGGAGAGTTTTGCTGCCGGCAAACTTATCATTATAATCTTTAGCTGCTGCTTTATAATTGTCAATCTTAGCTGCATTCAAGCGTTCAGCCTGTTTTTCCAGTGCCTGCACACGCTCGCTCTTGGCTGCCGCTGCAGATGCTGCGCTTTCTTCTGCCTTGTCATTACTGCTAATCAGCCCCAGCTCCTGCCATTTTTGCAGCTTGCTTTCGCTGTCGGACAGTGTGCTGTCGCCTACTGCGTCGATAAAGCTACCGCTGGTTGTGAGGCTTACATCACCGGTCTGGCTGGCAATATTACCGATACGCATATCGCCGTTGCTGTTGGTCAGCGTAATATCGCCATAAGCATTGGCATTTACGCTTGCGGACATGGTATCGCTACTGGTCAGCGTCTGACCGGGAGCAATCGCTGCGTTAATCGCACCAAGGCTGGTGAAATCAATGCGGTTGCCGTTCAAAACAGTGCCATCGGCCGTAGTAATGTCGCCTGCTGCGTTGACTACCAGGTTGCCGCTCAACGCGCCCTTATTGCCGCCGACAAATTGCAGCTTGCCGCGGTCGGAATTAATGCTTACGTCACCAGTCGTTGCTTCAATATTCAGCTTCGCCATGTTGCCCAATGCACTGTGATTGATGCTGATACCTTTGGCTGCTTTAGCAGTCAGGTCGTCCGCGTCAATGCGTGCACTGCCAACAGAACTGATAGCACCGCCGATGCTGTTTAAGGTAACCTTGCCGATTGCACTACCGTCAGCCTTAGTCGCATTGCTGATGTTGCCTGCAAGATACATATCCTTGGCGCTGTTAACGCTGATGTCACCGCTGCCGCCGGTCATAAAGCCAACATTAATCGGCTTATCGCCCTTAATCGTATAGGTACTGCTTGTGGAATGCATCTGGGTTTCAGTCCAGGTATAGGTGCAATTGCCATAGCCGAAGATTTTGCCAGATACACCGGAATATTTTTTATTCTCGACAACAGGCGTGTAAGTCGATTCATCAGGATTATTATAGTCCTTAGTCGTTACACCATATTCCTTGGCGTTATTGTTTACCTTAATAACAGTACCCTGTCCCAGCGGATCGGCGCCAGTAATACTGGAGGAAGAAACCTCTGTCTTACCGTTCTTAACTTCCTCGTTCTCGACAAAGTCCTTAGTAGTGCCATATTTGATCAGGCCCCAGAAAACGAAGTCCTTCTCATACTGCCACTTGATAATCTTCTTATCACCGGAGGTGCCACCTGTCCAGTTAATCGTCATACCGTCAGCCGGTTTATAAGTGGTAGCAGAACCATTAACCTGCGTTGTGCTGGTAGAGGATGCGTTACCTCTATTATCAAGAGTGGTTGTTTTAACGGACATCTTCTGGCCATCAGTGGTATATTCAGTCAAGGTATTCTTCTGCGTATCCTTAATGCTGATAAGACCGGTGATATCCTTATTAGTGATTTTGTTCACCCGCAAATCGCGGTCTGCGTTCGTAGTATCAATCGCAATGTTGGCAGTACCGTCCATTGCCAGCAGCTTGCCACTGCCAGTGCTCGACAGAGCGCCGGTAATATAAATCTTACCGCCGTTAGGCTCAATTGCTTCCGTCAGCAGCTCCTTAGTTGCTGGGTTGTAGTAAACCTTAACAGTATAGTCGTAAGCGCCGGTTGCTGCGTTATAAACTGCGCCGGCCTTTGTGCTTACGCAATACTTATCGTTGGACATAACATATTGATCGGTAAGCGCAGTCCGGTTACGCGCATAGTCGCTATCCAGATTGCCGATTTTCTTGTTGGCTGCATTATCAAGTGTAACCTTGAAATTCTTGTAGCCACTCTGTACCAGGCCGTCCAGGTTAACATTCAGGCCGCTGATATAAACGTTGTTGCCTGCAACGATGCCGCTGGAATTGTTAACGCTGTAATTATTAATCTCGTTAAGCTCAGCATTAGTAAGTCCAAGCTCGTCCTTATGCGCTATCAAAGCATTTTTATAATCCTGATAGCTGTTGATATTGCTCAGCCACTCAATCGTAGTATTGCCAGCAATAGCCTGTTGGGAAACATAGCTTTGAATCCTTTTGGCAATAGCATCGCTGAACTGGTACTTGGTTACCGGGTCGCCGCCGATAAGCAACAGTCCCTTGCTGTTCTGCGTTACCGAACCTTTGTCAGCCTTCAGCTCAATGTTGCGCGCGCTGATATTGGCATTGCCGTCTACGTTGATATTGTAATTGCTGTTTTGGATTAAAACGTCACCGGTGCTGTTCTGCACAGTACCAAAGATACCGATATCAGCCTTAGTCAAACCGTTGGTAGATGTGCCAGTACTCTTGACAGTAATCTTCGGATCAGCGTTAGTACCTGTAGCAGTATTCATTGTACCATTGAAGCCATCAACCTTGCTCACCTCAGCATCGTTGTAGCGGATTACGCCGCCCTTATCCTTGATAGCCAGGTCGTTAATCTTCAAGTACAGGTCACTGCTGTTATTAATTGTCAGGTTCTTGGCACCCTGCGCTGTCAGACTGCCGCTGCCCTGCAGCTTGTCAGCCTCGATGTTGATGTTGCCGCCGGAAACAACGATATCCTTGACATCAACTGCCGGCAAAGAAATTTTATCGAAAATACTTCTGTAGGTTTTGCCACCCTCTACGCTGGTCTTGACAAAGCCATTTTCTTCCATCTGGGTGATGATGCGGTCTCTTTCACTGTTCAAAATGCTGTATTCGTCAGAAGTGGAAGCATATTGGCCCAGAAGATCATTTATTTCCTCCAGACGGGCGTAAAGACCATTTTGCAGATCAACCACATCTGCAGTAACATTCTGCTTGGTATCGAACCAATCCTGACCTGCACCGGTGGTAACCTTGATGCCGCTGAAGTCTATGCTGCCTTCTTTACCGGAAATAACATTGCCGTTCGCGTCAAACTCAGGATTAGTAACCTTAGTGCTGCCGCTGATGGTAAGCTCCAGATTATTATGGATGCCTGCGCGTACATTTTTACCGCTGGCAATATCCACATAGTTGGCAACCGTTTCGCCCGGAGTTACCTCTCCCAAAGCTGTGGAGGTAACGGAACCGCTGCCGCTGGTACCCTTATAGATGTTATATTCGCGGGCAGAGGTCGATACAGTGGTCATGCCCTTGCCAGCCTTGAAGTTGACGTGGCGTACACTGTCGATATCGCCGTTGATGCTTACCTGATTTTCCTGCGTCATCGTGTTCTTGGCTTTCGGAGCAGTAGCCAAAGGAACTGCCGTCTTGTTATATGCATCCGCCAGCACGTTATAGGTCAACGAGGAGGTGATGCCGTCCAGGTTTGCACCTGCGTAAATATTTACGTCATTGGTGCTGAGAATCTTACCATTAGTAACGGTAATCTTGTTGCTGCGGTTCAGAGTGTTATCTGTTTTAGCAGAAGCTGCACCCACAGCACCGCCCTGGGTATCAGCAGTAGTATCAAAGGTTGCGGTGGTTTCATCGGTTGCCGCAAGGGTGATATCCTGATCAGCCTTCGCCGTCGACAGATTACTGCCAGTAACCTTAATGCTATTATCATAGGTAATAACATTTTTGCTGAATGCGAAAGTAGAAGGAACAACACCGGCAGATTTAAGCGTATTACTGTAATTCATCTTGCCGTCGGTATAAGCCAGCGCTTCAATCGAGCCAGCGCTACCTGTACCGCTCAAGTTTGCCTTGTTGATATTTACGCCAGCAGTGTATTGCAGCTTGTTGTCCATATCATTGACGTTGATACTGCCGCCGCCATAACCGCTGCCCTTCAGGTCAACGTCATGGTTCAGCGTGTTGTTGGCAATGTAGGACTGCTTGCCACTGGTTGTAATATCGCCTGTTACGTTGATATTAGCGTTATGCGCAACCTTGTTTTTAATTTCTGTGCCGCTGGCACCGACAACAGCCGCCGTCAGGGAGTCCGCCAGAATATCCAGCTTATCCGCATTGTTGGATGCAACGCTCAGGGAGCCTACACCCTGCCACTTGCCGCTCACGTCAGCAGTAGTAGTGGTAGTAATCTGATTCTGCGACCTTGCGGCAACAGGGTTGAAGCCTACGATACCGCCGCCATAGCCATTGGCATCATTATTTACTGCACTGTAGCCGGAGCTGCTGATGTTTACAGCGCCCAGTCTGTTGTATACATTCTCTTTAACGCCTGCAGCCTTCACGCTGGTCGTCAGGTTCGTCTTAGTATCAGACCAGTTGCTGCCGCTGGCAATATAACCGCCCACCGTTACGCCCAAGGTATCTGCCGAAATAACAGAAGCATTATCAGCCTTGAGCTTCAAAGCGTTTACACTATACTGCTCTTTGCCCACATCAACGCTGACAGTCATATCATTTTCTGCATAAGCAGTGTTGAAGCCTGCAGCGTATTGACCGGAGGCAGTAGCGCCGATTGTCTTGGCGCTTACATTATCTACAACATATTCGTTATCGTTCTTGTCCTTGGCAGTCTGAGTTGTTACGTTTGCCGTAATCTCTACGTTATCGGCTGCAAAGCTGCTGCCGTCCGCAACTTTTGCTTCTACCGTACCGCTGGCCTTAGCCTTGGATACTGCCACGCCTGCTACCGCCAGCAGGCCGCCGGAATAAGCCTGTGCCTCTGCGCGTACTGCAGGCTTATTGGTTGCATTCAGGCTCACGCTGTTGCCCAAGAAGCCGGAAGCACCGGTCACATTAACCTTGCTGCTGCCTGCATCCGAAGCGAGTGCAACAATGCCCTGCGCCGCAGCAATGCCAACCATGCCACCGTAGGTTTCGGCGGTGATGCTGTTGGCTTTGACAGAAGCAATGTCAACCTTGCCAATATTGTTGTAGCCAATCACCTTATCGTAATTCGTCTTGTAATAACTTGGTTTATCCTTTGTGGAAGGCACGTAGATTTTTTCATATACATCTTTACCGGCAATCAGCTTGCTGCCGCCGATAGTTACAGTGTTATCGCTATTATTCGTTGCATTGGTTACCAGCACACCGCCAGCCACAGCGCCCGCAGTTGCGCCGATAGTGCGTACTGCTGCACTGCTGGTATCCTCTGCTTTAACGGTCAGCGTACCTTTGGAGCTGTTATCGCCTGTAGCCTGAAGCGTACTGTTATTGATAGTAATAGCATTAGCACCATGCAGACTGTTCTGCGCGTAGGCAGCACTGCCTGCGAAAGCAGCGCCTGCTGCTACCTGATAAGCATCAATCTTGGATGTGCCGTCCTGCGCACTGCCAAGCGTTACATTCTTGCCGCTAAGCTTGCTGTTATTGTTGATGGTTACGCCGGTCTTGCGTTCTACATCCAGCACTGCAACAGAAGCGGCAATGCCATTGCCTGCAATACCTGCTGCCACCTGCGCCGATGTCAGCTTGGCGTCAACAGTACGCTTAGCATTAACCTTCGTATCGCCTGTTGCCTGCAGCGTAGAATTGTTTACCTTCGCCTGCACGCCTTCAGCCTTGCTGCTGCCCTTGCTGGCAGTAGTGCCAGGTGCAGCATTCAGTTTTTGTCCATTGCTGCCGGTATATTTATCAAAGGTCATGCCTGCAGCGTTAGAACTGCTCTTACCATCTTTGGTAACAGTGCCGACAGTTCCCTGTCCTGCAATTGCAGCATTCGCTTTATTGAGAATATCGTTCGTATTAAAGGTAGCCTTTTTATCACTATCCGTAGTTTCGCTGTCGCCGTACTGGTCTGCAGCTGCTGCGCCAATTGTAGTTACGCTGACGTTCGCACTGTAGCCATGTCCGCCGAGAGCAGCGTTTTCCACCACCTGCTTAACGTCCAGCTTTTCAGTTGCTGCTACGTCGATAGCACCGGCAGTAATCTTGCTGCCGCTGATTTCGGTGATAACGCCTGTGTCAATCGTGTTCACGCCTACGCCAACGGCAACGCCTGCAGCGCCAACTGCATTTGCACCGTTAACAAAGCTTGTCTTCACTCTGTTATCTGCCTTCGCTGCGAAGGTGCCTTGTTGTGCTTGCAGATTACTGTTATCCTTCACCAGCGTGGAAACAGTATTGTCCAGATTATTTACAGCAACGTTCAGGCCACCTGCAACCATGCTGGCAGCTACGCCAAAGACTGCCGTTGTCACATCAGTCTTGTTGGCAGCGTTAACAGTGATATCACCTGTTTCAGCCGTTACTTTGCTACCGCTCAGCTCAGCAACAGTCTTGCTGTCATCGTCTACTACGCCAATGCCTGCGCCACCGGCAGCGCTCACGAGCGCGCCGGAAGCTGCGGCAGCAGCGCTGCGCAACGTAATATCGTTAACGTGGTCAGCAGTAATTGCCAAACCATTATTCGTGCCTTGGATATTCTTTACTGCAGCAGTAGTTTCTGCGTCCAGCTTAGCAACCGAAACGGTGCCTGCGCCGGCTCCGGCGCCATAAGCGCCGCCAGCTGCGGCAATACCGTAGGAGTTGGTAGACATGTTCGCCTTATTCAAGGCAGCGACGTCAATGCTATTGCCGTTGACAAGCTTCTTCGCACTGCCACCGTCAATCATTGCCGTTACATTTCTGCTGACAACACCAGTATCAGATGCCAGACCGAAGCCTGCACCACCATCAGCGCCACCGCCTACACCCAGCGAACCTACATGGCTTTCGCTCTTGGTAGCATCGTTTGCTGCTACATAAACGTCTGCCTTGCTGCGGTCGGTCAATGCTGCATTAATGCTGCTATCCGTTACCTTGGCATTGGTTGCGCCCAAAATACGGTTAACAGTAACCGTACCTGCTACGCCCACGCCAACGTCCGCACTGACTGCCACACCGCCGCTGATTGCTACATTCGTCAGCTTGTGCTCCGCATCAGCCGCAATAATAACGCCGGTGCGCTTTTTATCGCTGACTACATTATCATTATCCTTATTGCGTTCGTTGACAGCCACACCTGCATCATTGCCT
>ERZ791702.443-NODE-443-length-17857-cov-2.81058_pt1 | contig 17857 bp, 13 predicted proteins | sample MGYA00510050_ERZ791702 | MGnify/ENA primary metagenome ERZ791702 (study PRJEB30046, sample SAMN00715230) | human gut metagenome | study: EMG produced TPA metagenomics assembly of the A metagenome-wide association study of gut microbiota in type 2... | reverse complement strand
CTTTCCCTAAATAAAAATACTAAAATAGACTGTGGCAAATGCTACAATCTATTTTAGTATAAGCGCTTTTAGTTTGTGCGTCAAGATTTAAGCTTCTAAGTGCGTGTTTGGCAGCATCAGCTGCAGCTTGAAGCTTTGGTTGTCAAAGCTTACATTATTGCTACCTGCGTATTTTTCGCAAATCATCCTGATGTTTTCCAGTCCGGTGCCAGGCTCCTTGTAGGCGCGTTTGGCAGAATAAAACTGGTCATTATAACGAACTATGTTGCCGCTGAAGGAATTAACAACTTCTATCAGCAATAGAGAGGCTCTTTCTCTGATTTTTACATTAATATAACAGCTGCTGCCCTGGGCCATGCAGTCTTCGGTAACTGCGGTAAAAGCGTTTTCCAGGGCATTGCCTAAAATAATGGCCAGATCAATATCGTTGATTTTGATTTTGCTGAAGCTGATATCTACGGCAAAGGGGATGCCTTTTTCCTGTGCCTGCATTTGCCAGTAGCCGATAAGGCCGTCGATGGTTTCATTGCCATAAAGCTTTACTGTTTGCAGCTGTTCTGTATATTTAAGGATAGTACGCAGATGCTGGCCAAGCTTATCAAACTTTTTTTCTTCATAAAGCTGGTTGAGCATAACCGCGAGATGTTTTTGGTCATGGCGCAGGCGGCGCGATTTCTGCCAGGTTTCGATAACAAAATCGTAGTAAGGCTTTTCATTGCGACGCAGTTCTTCCAGTGAGCTGAGCTTGACGGACATCACCTTGTTATCATTTTTTTCCTTCAGCAGATCCATCATTATGTAAACAAAGAAGAAAATCGGCATGATGCACAGGAAGCGGGCAAAGAAAAGATTCCAGGTGCGTGGTTCGGAAAAATTGCGGATAAGTACCAGGGCAAAGAAGTTTAAACCTAAAATATAGTTGGAGTAGGTGATAATCTTGTTATATTTAGTGCTGCGGAAGAGCTGCTTAAATTTTTTTACAGTATAATAAAACCAGGAAAAATAAGCAGATTGTGCCAGCAGGAGTACGAAGGTGGCGGTGGCATAGTAGTAACCGGGAGTGGGCGAGAAGCGTTCTGCGAGCATAGCTAGTGTCTGCAGCACATTTTCAAAATTGCCTGAGAGCAGGATGCAAAAAAGCTGCTTACTTTTATTACCTTTTACGATGGCGAAGTAGTAGAATATGTAGAGCAGGTAAACGCCATATAATGTCGGCAGCTTATCGAAGTTGCGTCCGGTGAATATGAAAATTGCCCATTCTATGAGAATAATAGCAAAAAAGCCGCACATTGCTGCTTTTTTTGATAAGCGCAGGTCTTCCAAAAAGGGATAGTAGCATAGATAAGAGCTGGGGGCAACGCGCAGGATAATATAGATAAGGATAATCAAATCTTGAATCTGCATATAACATCATTCCTTAAAAATAATATAGAAAAAGCTTCTTTAAGATAATTATAGCAAATATAAAGCAAAATTAAAGTAATTTTTTCTAGCTACGGAGATAAAAGGCCGTGTTGAAATGCGTGCCTTTTCTGTTGTATAATAAAATAAATATGAGCAATATAAAGGAGTGCATACAATGCAGTGGATAGAAGTTAATGTAGCGGTAACGCATGAAGCAGTTGAGGCCGTAGCAGATATGCTGACGAGCATCGGTTCTAAAGGAGTTGCGATTGAGGACCCGCAGCTGATTAATGATTTGAGAAACAGCGGTACCTGGGAGCTGTGCGATATCCCGGAGCAGGAGAATACCGAGGTTGTTACCGTCAGCGCTTATTATGCTGATGATGAGAAGCTGGAAAAACGCTTGGCGGAGATTGACGAGCAGCTGGCGCTGATTGAAGAGCGCATCGGCAAGTATCGCTTTGGCAATACACGCTTCCGCAAGGTGAGCGAGCAGGATTGGGCTAACGAATGGAAGCAGTATTTCCATGTTACTCATGTGGGCAAGAGCCTTGTTATTAAGCCGAGCTGGGAGGAATATGCTCCTAAGGAAGGCGAGCATGTTATTGAAATTGATCCGGGTATGGCTTTCGGCACTGGCACGCACCACACTACCAATATGATGATGGAGCGTCTGGAGAAGGTTATTACGCCTGATTCTACTGTGTTTGATGTTGGTACCGGCAGCGGTATTCTGGCGATTGCTGCGGCGATGCTGGGCGCTAAGTCTGTTAAGGCTGTGGATATTGACGGCGTGGCAGTGCGCGTGGCGAAGGAGAATGTTGCGGATAACGGCCTGAGCGAGCAGATTGAGGTGCGCGAGGGCGATTTGCTGCATGGCACCGAGGGCAAGGCTGATGTTATTATCGCTAATATTATTGCCGATATTGTTATTATGCTGCTGCAGGATATTCCGCAGAAGCTGAATGACAACGGTGTGCTTTTGGCGAGCGGTATTATTGAAGAGCGCATGCCGGATGTGGAGGCTGCGGCGCAGGCGCAGGGCCTTTATGTTGACGCGGTTGACCATCGCGGCGGCTGGGTTGTTATGCAGATGAAGAAGAAGTAAGAAGTTGTGCTTTAAGCAGTCCTTCTTGCCTGCCCCTTTGGGGAAGGTGCCGAACGTAGTGAGGCGGAAGGGGGAAGCGAGGGCGTCGCAATTGATATATCGCGTTGCAACGAAAAATTTTCCCGCGAATCGCTTGCTGAGTTATATATTTGATGCTAAATATGAAGAAGCGATTTGCGGACGGTAATTTCGTGTGGAACCAGGACGAAGTGCCGCAAAACTCGCGCTATGCTAAGAGATTTTGCTACAGTAGTCAGCTTATCGCTCAAACAGTTGCGACACTTCTATGGTTCAGACACTCATTCCCTAAAATTTTTATGTTTTCACTGCGATATATTAATTGCTTGTTAGGGCTTTAAGCAGTCCCCTCTCAGTCGCCTTACAGGCGACAGCTCCCCCCCGAGGGGAGCCTCTCTTGTCCTTTGTGATTCTTTTCTTGCCTCTCCTTGGGGAGAGCTGGCATCGCGAAGCGATGACGGAGAGGGGTATCAATTTTTTTAGAAAGGAAACCTATATGCATCGTTTTTTTGTACCGCAATTATATAACGAAACAATGACTATTGAGGGCGTGGATGCACGTCATATCAGTAAGGTGCTGCGCATGCAGCCTGGTGCGCAGCTGCAGCTTGTGAGTGACGACGGCGTGAGTGCGCTGGCGGAGATTACAGCGATTGACAGCGAGTGCGTGACTGTGCATTGCCTGGAGAAGCTGGCGGAAAGCCATGAGCCGGCGGTGCGCCTGATTTTGGCGCAGGGACTTGCGAAGGGCGAGAAGATGGAGTTCATTATCCAAAAGGCTGTGGAGATGGGCGCTTACAGCGTGGTGCCTGTTGCTATGGAGCATTCTGTGGTGCGCCTTGACGGTGCGAAGGCTGCCAAAAAGGTGGAGCGCTGGCAGAAGATTGCCGAATCCGCAGCGAAGCAGAGCAAGCGCGATATTATTCCCGAGGTGCAGCCTGTGCAGACGATGGCACAAATGCTGGCGACGAATGACTGCGCTACGAAGATTATCGCTTACGAGTGCGAGGATAAAAAGAGCTTGAAGGCGGCGCTGAAGGAGGCGCAGGCCAAGGGCGCACTGACTGATCTGCTGCTGATTATCGGTCCTGAGGGCGGCATCAGCGAAGCGGAGCTGGATGCGGCACGCGCAGCAGGCGCTGTGCCCGTATCGCTGGGCAGACGCATTCTGCGTGCGGAAACGGCAGGACTTGTCGCTATTTCAGCGATTTTTTATGAAACAGGAGATTTAGGAGATTAAACATAGATGAGAAAAATTGCATTTTATACGCTGGGCTGTAAGGTTAACCAGGCCGATACTGCCAGCATGGAGGGGATTTTCCGTGCGTCAGGCTATGAGGTTGTGCCTTTCGGTGAACCGGCAGACGTTTATTTAGTTAATACCTGCGTTGTTACCAATACAGGTCAGCGCAAATCGCGTCAGATTATCAACCGCGCTGTGCGTCACAATCCGCTGTCCCTGGTGGTTGTTACCGGCTGTTATCCGCAGACTGCGCCCGAGGAGGTGCGTGCTATCGAGGGTGTTGATGTAATCATCGGCAATCAGGAGCGCGGCCGCATTGTGGAGCTGGTCGAAGAAGCGCTGGAGCATAAGCGCACGGAGATTTTGGACAATGTGCAGCAGATGACTGTGGACACTAAGTTCGAAGAGCTGGGCGTTGGCACGGAAACCGATAAAACCCGCGCCTTCCTCAAAATTCAGGAGGGCTGCAACCAATACTGCACCTACTGCATTATTCCCTTTGCGCGTGGTCCGCTGCGCAGCCGCAGCCTGGAAAGCATCCGTGAGGAGGTTGGCAAGCTGGTTGCCGCAGGCTACAAAGAGGTTGTGCTCATCGGCATTCACCTTGGCTGCTACGGCAAGGAGCTGGCGAAGGAAGGCAAGCACGTTACGTTGTATGACGCAGTAAAGGCAGCGCTGAGCGTTGAGAGCGTGCAGCGTGTGCGCCTCGGCTCGCTGGAATCCGTGGAGGTGGAGCCGCGCCTGCTGCAGCTGATGGCAGAGGAGCCGCGCCTGCAGCGTCACCTGCATTTGCCGCTGCAAAGCGGCTGCGACAAGATTTTGCGCGCTATGCACCGTCCTTACGATACCAAGCGTTTTACGGAGCTGGTGAACGAAATCCGTGCGCAGGTGCCTGATGTGGCAATTACTACGGACGTTATCGTGGGCTTCCCCGGCGAAACCGAGGAGGACTTTGCGACTACGCTGGAATTTGCCAAGCAATGCGGCTTTGCCAAAATGCACATCTTCCCTTATTCCAAGCGCAAGGGTACGCCTGCTGCCGAAATGAAGGAGCAGGTGGATGAGGCAGTAAAGAGCGAGCGTGCGGCGCGTCTGGCGAAGGTGGACGAGGAGCTGCATCAGCGAATGCTGCAGAGCACTGTCGGCAAGGTGGAAGAGGTGCTGTTTGAGCAGCCTGTGGACGATGAGCATATGGAGGGCCTGTGCGGACCGTATCTGCGTGTTGTCGTTCCGGGAACCAAGGAGCTGGCGAACACCATTGCCAAGGTAAAAATTACCGGCATCAAAGAGGATTTTTTGCTGGGCGAATTGAATTAATTTGTGAAAAAATTATTTCTTTAGCAGGATAAAAGAAATAAATACAGAATATAACTAGATACGATAAATGAGAGGAGGGACATGAAATGGCTGAGGATTGTATTTTTTGCAAAATCATTAAGGGCGATATCCCTTCTACCAAAGTGTACGAAGATGATAAAATGATTGCTATCAATGACGTTGCTCCGGCTGCTCCGGTTCATGTGCTGCTGATGCCTAAGGACCACACAGCTAACATCACTACTGCGGACCCCGAGCTGGTTGCATATATGCTGGGCAAGGTTAAAATGATCGCTGAAAAGACTGGAATTGCCGAAAAAGGCTTCCGCGTTGTTATCAACACCGGCGATGAAGGCGGTCAGACAGTAAAACATTTACACATTCACGTAATTGGCGGCAAAGCTTTGGGTTGGCCCCCGTGCTAAACCTTGACAATGCTTGTCTTTTCTTGTATAATTAATCAGTAAGTGTTTTTAGCTGGCAACAGCTGAAAACTTAATTTGCATATACACTTCCCTAAGTGTGTGGAGGGAGGGAGAACAGATGGCAGAAATTAAAGTTGGCAAGAATGAAACTTTAGACAGCGCACTGCGCAGATTTAAAAGAGCAACCCAAAAGGCAGGCATTCTTTCTGAGGTAAGAAAACGCGAGCACTATGAAAAGCCGAGCGTTGCACGTAAGAAAAAATCCGAAGCAGCCAGAAAACGTAAAACCAGATAATTGGAGGCGGGCTGTATGTCTATAAAAGACCAATTGACTGCTGATATGAAGCAGGCCATGAAGGACAGAGAAGCAGGTAAGCTGCGTTTGTCTGTTATCCGCATGGTGCGTGCTAATATTAAAAACGTTGAAATCAATGACAAAAAGGAACTTACAGATGATGAGGTTCTGGCTGTCTTGATGAAAGAGGTCAAAATGCGTCAGGATTCTGTTGAGGAATTCCAAAAAGCAGGTCGTGACGAATTGGTTGCCCAAGCTAAGGAAGAAATTGCTATACTGAAAAAATATCTTCCGGAAGCTCTCAGCGATGACGAGCTGAAGGCTATCGTGGCAGAAGTTATTGCTGCTGTTGGTGCTACAAGTCCCAAGGATATGGGCAAGGTAATGCCGGCAGTTATGGCAAAAACCAAAGGCCGTGCAGATGGCAAACGTATTAACGTTATGGTTCGTGAATTGCTCAAATAACAACTGATAACCGTGCTAAGAGAAATCTTGGCGCGGTTATTTTACTTTATAGATGAGATTAAACAGAAAAAATTCCGCTATTCCGAAATGTGGTGCATCTGCACCAATTTTCAGAATAACCCCAACTAACAAATTCTTTTGTTTGCTATGAGCCTTCATCAACAATGGTTCAAAGGAAAAGCCGGGAATAAAGGCAAAAGCCCCTGATTTGACAGCTCTCTTTATCTGGATTTTGGCATGTGAGATTATGAAAGATTTTTGCAGTAAAACGCAAAAATTTTTCGTATGGTGGTTGTAAAGAAGTCCTGAACGAGGTATAATTCTATTGAAGATTTCTGCGTGTAACCGCAAAAATCTTCAATAGGAGGTGCTGTACATGGAAATTAAAAGAGATCGCTATCTGGATAAACTTATCAGCAAGGAGCATAACGGTCTAATTAAAGTTATAACCGGTATGCGCAGGTGTGGCAAGTCTTATCTTATCTTTACGCTTTTTAAGAAGCATCTGCTGTCAGAAGGAGTAGATGAAGATCATATCATTGAGATCGCTTTTGATGCTTTTGAAAACAAGAAGTATCGCGATCCGGATGTGCTGTACCCATATCTGAAAGAGCAGATTAAGGATGATGCTATGTATTATGTACTGCTTGATGAGGTGCAACTGCTTAGCGAATTTGAATCTATCCTCAACAGCCTGATTCGTATGAAAAATGTGGACGTATATGTAACCGGAAGCAATGCCCGTTTCCTTTCTAAGGATGTTATAACTGAGTTCAGAGGCCGTGGCGATGAAGTGCATATGTATCCGCTGAGCTTTGCTGAATTTATGTCAGTCTATCAGGGTACAAAGCAGGACGGATGGAATGAGTATATGCTCTATGGCGGCATTCCTTTGGTGCTTGAGTTTGCTACTCCAGATCAGAAAATTGCGTTTTTGAAATCTCTTTTTGAGGAAACCTATATTTCGGATATCGTTGGCAGGCATAATATTCGTAACAAGGCAGAATTGGAGGAGCTTTTGAATATTCTGTCCTCAGCCATCGGGTCTCTGACCAATCCGGAAAAACTGTCAGCTACATTTCAAACGGTTAAGAAAAAGAAGATCAGCAATTCGACAATCAAGAGGTATATTGATTATCTCTGTGATTCCTTCCTGATTGACAGTGCAATCCGATATGATGTGAAGGGAAAGAAATACATTGATACGCCGGTAAAGTATTATTTTACAGATATGGGACTTCGAAATGCCAGGTTGAATTTCCGTCAAATTGAAGAAACTCACAGCATGGAGAATATCATTTTCAATGAGCTGAAAATGAGGGGCTTCAATGTGGATGTGGGTGTTATTGTGCAGTACGGCACCAATGATAAAGGCAACAGCATTCGCAAGCAGCTAGAAATTGATTTTGTCTGCAATCAGGGTTCCAAGCGCTATTATATCCAGTCTGCTTACGCGATTCCAGATCAGGCCAAAATGGAGCAGGAGCAGAGATCGTTAATGTTGACGGGAGATTTCTTTAAGCGGTTTATTATTACCAAAGACACGCCTGCACCTTATTACAACGAGTCTGGCGTGTTGATTATGAGTGTATATGACTTCCTGCTGAACGAGAACAGTCTGGACAATTAAGAGAAATGCAAGAACAACAAGGTCTGCCCCAACTGTGGGCGTAAAATGAAGCAACAGTTTACCGGGCTTCGGCATTGTAAATCTGGAATGGGCTGGAAAAGAGATATTAGCTTCTTTGAAAGAACACCGGATATGGTGTTTAGACTTAGGAGCAATGCGCTTGGGAGGCCGTGGATTTGTTGCAGAGTGTGGCGCTGGAGCTTTTGCGGCAGGTGCTGGCGGAAGGCTGAGCATAAGCAAAGAAGAGTATGTTGATTATAGGAAAAGAGTGATATTATGCGTATTGTGGCTTGTGATGATGATGTAAACGAGCTGGAAGAGCTTAAGCAACAACTGCAGGAAATAGGGGAAAAATATCAGCTGCCTTTGGATATACGTACCTTTACTGAAGGGGAGCGGTTATGTGAATACTTACTTTTGAATAGCGCTGACATTGTTTTTATGGATATCTATCTGAAGCCTGGTAATGGCGTGGAGCTTGTGCGCCGCCTGCGCCAGCAAAAGCTTAACTTTAAGCTGGTCTTTCTTACCTCCAGTAATGACTTTGCCATTGAAAGCTATGAGCTGGAGGCAGCGTACTATCTGCTGAAGCCTTTGCAGCCGGAAAAGCTGGAGCAGGCGCTGAAGCGCTGCGGTGCTTTTGACAAGGAAGAGTATGTTACTTTTGATACTGCAGTGGAGACGGTAAAGCTAAAGCCTAAGGATATTATTGTTGTAGAGGTGCAGGATAAATACTGCTATATTCACACAGCACAGCGCACCTATAAGGTGTACAGCTCCATCAACAAGGTGCGGGAAAAGCTGACGCAGGATTATTTTCTGCTGACCTATCGCAGCGTGCTGATTAACATGCATTATGTAGAGGGTGTCTACAGCAATTATTTTTTGCTGGGTAATGGCTTTAAGGCACCCATCAGGGTGCGCGACAGTGCAGCTGTGCGCAACGCCTATATGCAGTGGGCTTTGCTGCAGGATTAACGATACTTTGTATAAAAAATAGAACCTCCGTTACGGTCATGAAGACCGTTGCGGAGGTTCTTTTTAGTGATTAGTGGTTAGTGGTTAGTGTGGAGTGATTAGTGGATAGTGATTAGTTTTTAGTGAAAAATGCTTTAACTATTGTTTTGTTTGTTACAGTTTTGAACAAAAAATAAGTAAGTAAAGTTGGCGAAATGCGTTTTACGATGAGAAATTGCGCTTTACGATACAAGGCCTTGAATTCACTGAATTTTATGAGATAATGAGCATGATAAAAGTTGTGCGGAAGGCGCAGGATGCTGATAGTTGCATAAGGCGCACGCATGGGTTTGTTTTATACTTTAAGGAGAATGATGATTATGACTAGGAAAAAGAGTAATGTCAAGGCGTTGGCCCTTGCCGTAACGTGCGCAATTCTCGCGGGGGGGGGCATTGGTCTTGAACCGGTGTATGCTGCGGGTGTGACTTATGATACTGATTCACACAAATTGCAAAACGACGTTACAGACATTGGTACGCTTACTGTTGGCAATGTGACTATCCATGGTATCAAGGAAAACGAAAAACCATATGGAATCACTATTGGTGACGGACATGATCAATATGTTAATATTTCTAATCATGATGTTTGGGCAACTGGTGCTGTACATGCTTCAATTATCGCTTCTGGACTCAATGCACGTATAGAAAACGGTAAGGTTGTAGCGCAAAACGGTTTGTATATTGGCTATAACGGTGCTGTTACTCAAGCTACGTATGATAATAGCATGTTCGCTGTTAATGGTGAAAATGGTTCCTTTAAAGCTGCTAATGGTGCGTTCAATGTTTCTGACGACGGCGCAATTACAGCTGACAGTTTGACGTTAGCAGGCAGTTATGATGTTAAACAGAATATTGAAGATGCTAAAGGTAAAATCACTACTGTTGAGGGTGAACTTAATACTAATAAAGCTAACCTTACAGCGTTACAAGGTAGAGTCGATGATCATGATACAGAGATAGGTGCGTTGAAAACAACGACGCAAGGTATTACTCGCGTAGAGGGTAACAGCACAACAGTTGAAGGCGTAAATTTCAAAGATGGTGCAGTTAGTGGTGTAAAAAGCATTAACGGCGGAATTGAATTTGATAAAGATGGTACAAAAGTTTGGGTAAATGGTGCTGTTGCAGCAGGTGGTGTTGCGGCAAATAATATAACTGCTAATAAATTCGTAACTGTTGGTAATACAACTGATGGTTATGTACACATGACTAATGCAGGTATTGCTGTAAGTGGCAGACTTTATAGTAGTTTAGATCCTAACGCTACTGATTTAAAGAGTGTTTCTGTTGCAGAAATGGCAAACACCCGCGACAATACGCAAAAAATCAGCTACACTGCAAACGGCACAAAGATTGATAGTGACGTCATTATTAATGAAGGTAAGAAGAATCAGGTTAAGATTACTAAAGAAGAAGGCATTGTTGTTGGCCTGAATTCTAGCGTTGTTAATGACGATGGCGTTTTCGCAGGCGGTCATGACTATAGTAAAGCAAAAGCTGCTTTGAACGCTATCGATGGTAGCATTAAAGGCGCAAATGGCAAATTCGCTGTTGATGAAAATGGCGCAGTAAGTGCAGCCGATGGTGCGTTTGGCGTTGACAAGGACGGTAAGGTAACGACAACTGGCGATATCCAAGGTAAGGATATTACTGCAACCGGTGCATTGAAGGGGCAAACCTTAGGCATTGGCGGTACTGGTAATGATCAATTTACTGTTGATGAAAACGGCGCAGTAAAAGCTGCCGGTGGCAAGGTTACCATCGATAAAGATGGCAATGCACAGTTTGGTGATACAGGTTCTAATATTACTAAAATTCAAGGTAATAAAATTACTACTGGCTACATCCAAACAGACAATAATATTGAAAGCAGTATCGGTGGCGTGAAGATGAAAAACGGTCAAATTACTGCTGATAGTATGACCATTAATGGAAATATTGATCTGAATAACCTGAAGGTTAAAGATACACTGACTGTTGGGACTAATACTAAAATTACTGAAGGCACATTGCAGCTTGGCACTGCCGAAGAAAATAAGCTGACTGCTGAGAAGCTTGCTAATATTAATCAGACAATCAAGTCAGGCAAGGTAATTGAGGCTAATTCTGCAACTATTGGCGGAGTAGAAATTAATGGTGGCAATGTAACAGCAACAGGCACTATTAAGGGAAATACTATTACCGATGGCAATGGCTTTACGGCAACTGGCGGTAAAATTACTGCTAATGAAGGACAAATTGGTGGTGTTAAAATTAGCGCAGCCGGTGAGGTAACTGGTGTCAAGAGCATCGAAGCTAGTACCTTTAAGGTTGATGAAGAAAACTACCTGAATAGTAATGGTATTACTGCTAAAGGCGGCAAGATTGGCGGAGCTGTTATTGATGCAACAACTTTAAGTGTTGGCAGTACGAAATTAGATAAAGCTGATGGCATTACCACTAATAAATTAAAGATTGACGGTATGACCTTAACTGATACAAAATTAGACACCGGCACTGCTACCTTTGAGGTTAATGGTGTTACCTTTAACCAAGGTCAAGTAACTGCTAATGCTGCCCAAGGCTTTGTTGCAGGCACCTCTTCCTTTAAAGAGGGTTCCTTGATTGTCGATGCAAATAACAAATTAGAAGCAACCAATGGCTTAACCACTGGAAAAGCAACTGTTAATGGTACTTTGGGTGTTACCGGCAATGCAACATTTGGTACTGCCGGCAGTCAAACTACTATTGAAGGCGATGCCATTACAACTGATACTCTTAAAGCTAACAAGCTTATCTTAGGTGCTTCAGGTGCTGCTACTGTTGTAGTTGATAAAGATGGTTCCCTGAAAGCAGCTGATGGAAAGTTTGTAGTTGATAAGGACGGTGCATTGAAGGCAGCTAATGGTGCCTTTAATGTAGATAAAGATGGTAAAACTACCTTTAAAAAAGATGACAATAATTTAAGCTCTATTAATGGTGGTAATATTTGGGCGAAGGCAACTGATGTTGATAATCATACAAGCTCTGTACTGCAGCACGATTCCAAAGGCTTGCATGTTAAAGGTAATAATTCCGGTCAAAAATCTGCTTTTGATTTCGATACTGCTTCCGGCATTGGCACCTTCACTGGTCAAGATAGCACGACTACCACTATCAACGGCAGCGCAATCACTTCCACTAAAGCTGCCGGAAATACTGGCGTACTCGACGGCAGCCAACTGACGCTGACGAATGGCACTAACTCTACTGAAATGACCGCAGGCGGCGCAACCTTCACCAAAGATGGTAAGACTACTATTATCAGTGGCGATACCATTACTACAGGTACTTTGAATGTTACAGATATTGTTCTTGGTGGTATGATGTACGATACTGCCGGAAAACCGTTAGATGGCAAGCTCTCCATTGGTAACGATGGTCACTTACGTGCAGCAAATGGTAACTTTGATGTTAAAGATGATGGTACTTTTAAGAACACCGTGGGCAACACTACTTTGCAGACTGATAATGCTGGCGCAAGCATGAAGTTTAATAACACTACTGCAACTGATGGAGTTACATCCGAGGTTACTGTTGAAGCGAATAAAGCAACTGTTGCTGCTGGCGACAAAGCTTCCTTCGTAGCTAATACTGATAACGGTGGCACTGCTACTATTACTGGCGGTACGCAGACTGTAACCACTACTGATAAGGGCACTGTATTCGAGAACACTGCTCATAAGAATCCGTTCGTAGAAAATGGTGCAACCAATACTATCATCAATGGCAACGAAATTACCACCGGCAAGATTACCACTGATGAGCTGGTAATTACCGGTAAGGGTGATGCAGCAGGCCCTAGCACTGGTTCCCTTGCTTTCGGTGGCAATGGTACGATTAAGAGTGACGTCAAAAAGGATGGCAGTACTAATAATACGCAGTTTACGACTGATATTAACGGCGTAAATACCAAGGTAACTAATGGCACGATTACTACGGAAAACAATGTTTCCGCTGCAGGCAACAGCAACACTGTTACTAAGGATGCTACGCACAAATCCGAATTCAACCAAGGCTTGACCAGCATCGGCGGCGTGGTAACGAATGGCGAAATTAAGGTAGCGCAAAAATTAGACGGTGCAACTGGCCTGCTTACCAACGAAGTTACTGATGCCAACGGAAGCAGCAAGCTGGAGCAAAGCGGCACTGGCCTGACCTATACGGACAACGCTAAGCCTGATAATGCAACCCGCATCAACAGCAGCGACGTTTCCATCGGTTCCGCAACGGAGCCCGATAAGCGCATCAACCTGTCCGACCTTGGCCAGATTGACGAGCTTGACAAAGAAATCCGCGATAACGAAGTGTACAAGAGCAACGAAACTGCAGTAGGCGGCATCAATGCTGAAGCTGCAATCCGCCGTGGTGAGGTTGAACGTCTGGATAACCGCATCAGCGAAGAGGTTACCCGTCTTGACGGTCGCATTAACGACGTCAACGACCGTGTAAATAAGGTAGGCGCAATGGCAGCAGCTATCGCTTCCCTGAAGAGCATTGGCTACGACCCGCAGGCTCCGAGTGAATTCAGCATCGGCCTCGGCCAATACAAGGGCGAAACTGGCGTGGCAATGGGCTTCTTCCACTATCCGAACAAGAATTTTATGATTAACGTCAGCCTGTCTACTGCCGGCGGCGAAACCATGGGCGGTATCGGTGCAACCTGGCGCTTCGGTCACAAATCCCCGCAAAAGCTTTTAGAAGAGCAGCGCGAGGAGCAGGCTAAGAAGGAGCTGGCAGCAGCCGAAAAATATCAGGCAGCAGCAAAGCTTGCCAAAGAGGCGCAGGAGCGTGCTGAATATGCAGCCAAACTGGCGCGTCAGGCACAGGTGAGTGCAGATAATGCTAAGGCAGCAGCTGATGCAACCCAGGCTAAGCATTTTGGCGAATAAACAGGCAGCAGGTGCAGTCATAGCAGGATAACAACTGGTTTTTCCTATAATTCATCATACTCCGCCAAGCAATGCTCCCCAACCGCTTGCCTAGCAGTTCATGAGGTTGGGTTCATCATACTGACCTTATGAACAAAAAGGCTGGAGTTTGAGCGTTTGCTCAAATTCCAGCCTTAAAACTTGCAAAGCTGTGATTTGTGTGGTATATTAGATATAGAAAAGACAACCGCCCACAGAGGTGGGTTGCCGAGTTTAGTTAAGAAAAATCCGCTCCGAGCTCGCCAAAGTCAAGGGGCGGTTTTTCTATTTCCGTAACTTTTTTACTATTTGTTCTTAAAAATGAACGTAAGTAATGCTACGATAAAAATTCCAAAGGACATTAAATCCTGAAAGCTGAAATATACCATAGACATCACCTCCATTCGTATAGAATGAAGGCAACACCACCCCGTGAACCGGTTGTCAAAAACATTTTATCATAAAATTTCAACTAAAGCAATAAAATGTTTGTTTATAAAGAGCTTCATTAAAAAATTTAAGACCTTGGCGTCAGTAAAAACTGACATCAAGGTCTTTTTGTTACGCTTTGCGTCTGAGCATATCGGCAATGCGCTTTTGGTTTTCCATCGCTGTCAACGCTCTTTCGTACAGCAGCATCTGCAGCTTGCTTTTGACAGGCTGCAGCTTGGGCGAGCCTTCGATAGTGTAAACAACATTATCGTCCTTATCGGTGTACAGGCTTTTGAGCAGCGCATACTGCGTGCCATCGTTATTATACAAATAAATCTGCGTCATGCTGATTGCTGTTTTCAGCTCCGGCTTGGTGGCCTGCAGCTTAGGCAGCATTTCCTTATTGTAGCGCAGCTCGGCAGACAACAGCAAAAAAAGCTTGTCGCCCTGGCGCAATGCCTGCAAATTATCCTTATCAAGATATAAATCGCCAGCGCTGGTGCTGGTTATTTTTTCCATGTTAGCGTTTTTATCAGTGCCTGCGCCAGCGAAGGCTGTGCAAGTGCAGGCAAGCGCAAAAATCAGCGTCAGTAAAATAAGTAATTTTTTCATCATTAAGTCCCGCCTTTGTTTATAGTAGAATAAGCTTTTCCTTTATCATACAATTTTTGGCGCAATAAGTAAAGCAACAAATGCTCTTGCTGTGCACGTATTCTGGATACTGCTTTTTGAATAAATGCGCCAGAAAAAATCTTTTGTTAAAGTATTACAGGCAGCTTTGCTTTTAGCAGCATAAACTTTAAATTTACTTCAAGCTTTTACTCTGTTATACTATAAATGTACAAGCGTTGAGGAGGTGCAGTCATGCCATTGGAATATTATTTTATGCTGGCGGGCCTTGTCCTGCTGCTGATAGAATTTGTTGTGCCGGGCTTCGGAATTTTCGGTGTCAGCGGCATGGTGTGCCTGACAGTCGGCGGCTTTTACGTTTTGGGCGGCAATGCCTGGGCGGCGCTGGTGCTGTTGGCAGTGTATCTGTTTTTGGTGCTGGTAATTACGCTGCTGTGCGTGTATCTGCCCAAGGAAAGCAAGTATAATCCCTTTGTGCTGTGGACACGTCAAAAAAACAGCGAGGGCTACACCGGCGGCAACGACTGGAGCATGCTGGTTGGCAAAAGAGGCAGGGCTTTGACCACGCTGCGTCCTGCAGGTACGATTCTGGTGGACGGCAAGCGTCTTGATGTGAGTAGCCAGGGAGATTATATCGAAAAGTCTGCTCCCGTGATTATTGTGCGGGTAGAGGGCAGCAAAATTTTTGTAGAACAGACGAAGGAGTGACGTTATGGATTTATTATTCAGTATGGTTTTCGGCAGTGGCTTTGCAGTAATCATTGCTATTGCCGGTATCGCGATTTTTCTTAACTTTGTGCCGTTAGGCCTGTGGATTTCGGCCATTGCCGCCGGTGTTAACGTGGGCATTTTCAACCTTATCGGTATGCGTTTGCGCCGTGTGCCCGCGTCGCAGATTGTGCTGCCTTTGATTAAGGCGAACAAGGCAGGTCTTGACGTAAACGTCAACCAGCTGGAGGCACATTATCTGGCAGGCGGTAACGTGGACCGCGTTATTGATGCGCTGATTGCGGCGCACAGAGCGCAAATTGAGCTGAGCTTTGAACGTGGCTGTGCCATTGACCTTGCGGGACGCAACGTGCTGGAGGCTGTGCAGATGAGCGTTAACCCTGAGGTTATCGAAACTCCGGTAGTAAGTGCTGTTGCCAAGGACGGCATTGAGCTGAAGGTAAAGGCACGCGTAACCGTGCGCGCCAACATTGACCGCTTAGTAGGCGGTGCCGGCGAAGCAACGATTATTGCGCGTGTCGGCGAAGGCATTGTAACAAACGTAGGCTCCAGCGCCGACCACAGCAAGGTACTGGAAAACCCCGACTATATTTCCAAAACAGTTTTGGACAAGGGCCTGGATGCAGGCACCGCTTTTGAAATTCTTTCCATTGATATTGCGGACGTAGATGTTGGCCGTAACATCGGCGCTGCGCTGATGACCGACCAGGCGGAGGCTGACAAGCGCATTGCTCAGGCGCGCGCTGAGGAACGCCGTGCGATGGCTGTTGCCAAGGAGCAGGAAATGAAGGCCTATACGCAGGAAATGCAGGCTAAGGTTGTGGAAGCACAGGCTAAGGTGCCGACAGCTATGGCAGAGGCACTGGCCAACGGCCGCTTGGGTGTAATGGATTATTACCGCCTGAACAATATTCAGGCAGATACGCAGATGCGCCGCACGATTGCCGAGGTAAGCCCGGAGGGCGAGGAAAAGCCTGAGGGCAGTAAATAAGCGAGGTGCAGCTTATGGGCGGTTTATTTGACAGTGATTTAATCCCCCTGCTTTTTGTCCTCGTAATGCTGGCCAACGTATTTTTGGACAGGCGCAACCGCCGCCGCAGACAGCGGGAGCTGCCGCAAGAGCAGCCGCAGGAAACGGCGGAGCCGACGCAGGCAGAGCAGCAAACGCAGGCTAAGCCTAAAGATATTGCCGCCGAGTTTGAACGCCGTCTGAAAAAGACGACGGAGGAGGCGCAGGCACGCAAGCGTCAAAGCAGCCAAGGCGTAGTGCATGACGGAACGCGTGTGCGCCGTGATGATGGCAGCAGAGTTCACCGTGACGGTGAAGCATTGCATGACCACACTGGCAGGATTCACCGCGAAAACGAAGCCCTCGTGCATGACAGGGGCAAGGTTTATTACGATCCCCGCGGTGATTATAGCTACGAAGATGACCGCTGCGGCGGCAGCGTTTAATGCGCGCTACGCGCAGGCGCAGCCTGCAGCGAAAAAGCGCGTCAAGCTGAAGCATGCGGCGCTGGTCAACAGCATTATCATGGCAGAGGTATTAGGAAAACCGCGCGCTCTTAACCCCTACGAGGAGCGCTGATTTAAAGATTCTCGCAAACAGTAAGGAGATGTTGGAGAATGCTGGAAAAGCTGGATTTGAGTAAAAAAGTGTCCAAGGAAGATTACAACAGGCAGATGGAAGTGCTGGGTGAACGCCTGGGAAAGGCGCAGCGCCTGGCGCGCGATGCCAAAAGACCGATTATCATCGTGTTTGAGGGCTGGCGCGGTGCACGCCGCAGTGCGCTGATTAACGAAATGATGCAGCAGATGGATGCTCGCGGCTTTAATGTTTATTCCAGCGTGCGATTGCGCGGCGTAATTCAGGAGCAGCCGTTTTTCAGTGCCTTCTGGAAGCGCTTGCCGGCATTGGGACATATTGCCGTTTATCACCGCAGCTGGTATTATCTGAAAAACGCCAACGAGCTGGCGGATAAAGAGGATAACACCAAGTATCCTGCTGTTTCCTTTGAGCATATCAACAACTTTGAAAAAATGCTCACGGACGATAATTATCTTGTGCTCAAATTTTTCCTGCATCTGTCACCGGAGCAGCAAAAGAAAAATATCGCCAAGAATGCCAAAACACTGGGCAAGGCGTGGCGTGATCTGAATCCGGCTCTTGATGAAAGCGAAGATTACGATAAATTTTTGCCGCATTACGAAAA
>ERZ791702.421-NODE-421-length-18712-cov-2.72814_pt1 | contig 18712 bp, 17 predicted proteins | sample MGYA00510050_ERZ791702 | MGnify/ENA primary metagenome ERZ791702 (study PRJEB30046, sample SAMN00715230) | human gut metagenome | study: EMG produced TPA metagenomics assembly of the A metagenome-wide association study of gut microbiota in type 2... | reverse complement strand
CTGCGGCGTACAAGGTAGGTGTCGCAAGCGACCGCCGCAGGCGCAAGAATGTGCCAAGGCACATTCTTTATTCTAATGAGAAACATTATCAGTAAATGATATTGATATTACGTTTTCGTTATAGTATAGTAAATACATAGGTTAGACACAACTAACAAACGAGGAAGATATGTGGAAATGAATTCATAAAACATACAGGAAAAAAATAGGTAAAGTAATAGATAATCAGATTCAGATTTCAGGAGGTAATTCAGTATGAGTGTAGTAATCATTGGAGGACATGACAGAATGGTATGTCAGTATAAGAAAGTCTGTAAACAGTTTAATTGTAAGGCGAAGATCTTCACCCAGATGTCAGCAAGCTTAAGCAAACAGATTGGAAGTCCTGATCTGATCGTTCTTTTCACAAACACAGTATCCCATAAAATGGTTCGCTGTGCGGTAGAAGAAGCCGGCAGATGTAATGCAGATGTGATTCGTTGTCACACGAGTTCCAAGAATGCGTTAGAAGAGATTCTGGAGAATGTTTGTGCATAATAAATATGCTGAATTATTGAAACAATGAAAATAGAAAAGTCCTTTCAGAAGAAATAAACTCCTGAAAGGGACTTTTTCTGTATCATGCTACCAATTACACAGATTATCAATCTGAACAGGATCACAGCACCAATTTCTATAACTGGATATTTTTAAAGAGATCTCCAAGGTTTGTTCCGATATCTTCCGCTTTCGGGATCACTACCTTTTCCGCTTTCTCTTCAGCCTTTTCTTTGTCTTCTTCGAGAGCTTTCATGCTCAGGCTGATCTTACCATCTTTGATACCGATAACCTTTACTTCAACTTCGTCACCAACTGCGAGAACATCGGAAGGCATTTTCACACGCTTCTGGGAAATTTGGGATACGTGAACCAGACCGGAAAGGCCGTTCTCTAATTTCACAAATGCTCCATAGTTCTGAAGTGTCTCTACAGTTCCTTTCAGAACAGTTCCAACTTTCAGACTTGCAACCTGTGCATCACGTGCGGCTTTCTCTTTTTCTTTCAGAAGTTCACGTGCAGAAAGGACAAGACGGTTATTCGCCTGATCAACATCGATAACCTGTACTTCGATATCCTTGAGAAGATAATCTTCCAGATTCTCGATATAGGAAAGGGACAGCTTAGAAGCCGGAACGAATCCGCGAAGTCCTTCTACCATTACAATTACGCCACCGTTGACAACACCTTCAATTTTAACAGGAAGAACAGTTTTCTTATCCATATAATCCTGGACTCTGTTCCATGGATTCGCATCATCGAAATGATCTTCATAGTCTGCCATTGTTTCTGTTACTTCATTTGTCTGTAATTCTTTCATTTCTTCGCTCATTAAAAGCACCTCATTTTCTTTTTCTCGTTAATCAAAAGTATAACATATGTATGAGAAAAAATACAACAAAAGAGCCAAAATCCGTGAAGAAAATGAAAAATGCGGTTGGATTAATAGAAAAAAAATGTTACTCTACTTATTGAATAGTAAATTGTCAGGTTTAATACTTAATGAAGAAGCTGTTCATGTAAGATGACAGAATACAGAGATAAATTGATGTGAGTGTAAAAGTAAATAAGAGATAAATTTGAGAAGGAGAGATAGAAAAATGGCTGAGAATAAAAAGGTGTATGTTGTAGGTCATAAGAATCCGGATACAGATTCTATCTGTACAGCAATTGCTTATGCAAATCTTAAGACAAAGATCACCGGAGAAACGTATGAGCCTCGTCGTGCAGGGCAGCTTAACGAAGAGACACAATATGTACTGGAACACTTTGGCGTAAAAGTTCCGACATTGCTTTCTGATCTTAGAGAACAGATAAAGAATGTGGAACTGAAAGAAAGTCAGGAAATTCAAGGAAGCCTCTCAATCCGTACAGCATGGGAAAAGATGTCAGAGATGAATACTCATACAATTCCAATCACACGTAACGGTGTGCTGGAAGGTGTGATCACAAAAGGTGATATTGCGAAATCCTATATGGAAGTCTATGATAACACGATGCTAGCGAAGGCAAGAACACAGTACCGTAATATTGCAGCGGCAGTAGAAGGTGAAATTGTAACAGGAAATGAACATGGTTATTTTTATAAAGGAAAAGTAACTGTTGCAGCATCAAGCAAAGAGTTGATGACAAGCTTTATCGAGAAAGATGATCTTGTTATCATTGGGGATCGAATTGATGCACAGCAGTGTGCAGTTGATCTGGATGCAAGCTGTATGGTAGTCTGCCAGAATGATCCGATCTCAGAAGATATTCTGCGTCAGGCAGAGGCAAAAGAAATTGTTGTTATCTGGACACAGCATGATACATTTACAGCAGCACAGCATATCAGCCAGAGTATTCCGGTAAGATCTTTCATGACGAAGGATCACCTCGTAACATTCCGTAAGAATGATTATGTAGATGATGTGAAAGAAGTCATGGCACGCAAGCGTTTCCGCGACTTCCCTGTTGTAGATAAAGATGGAAAGTTCTTAGGTCTTGTTTCCAGACGAAGACTTCTCAATGTCAGCAAGAAACAGGTGATCCTTGTCGATCATAATGAGAAGAATCAGGCAGTCGACGGAGTGGAAGAGGCAGATGTCCAGGAGATTATTGATCACCACAGATTGAGCAGTATCGAGACGATCGGACCTGTATTTTTCAGAAATCAGCCGGTTGGATGTACAGCAACAATTGTATCTCAGATGTATGAGGAAAATGGTGTCGAAATAGATCCGGTGAATGCAGGACTTCTTTGTTCCGCAATTATTTCCGATACATTGATGTTCCGTTCCCCAACTTGTACACCACTTGATGAAAGCACAGCGAAAAAGCTTGCAGAGATTGCCGGGATCAATATAGAGAAACTTGCTCAGGCGATGTTCAAGGCAGGAAGCAACCTCAAAGGAAAGACAGCCGAGGAGATTCTCTTCCTTGATTTCAAACAGTTTACAGTGAATGATACGGTATTTGGTGTTGGTCAGGTGAATTCAATGAGCGAAGAAGAGCTTGAAGAGATTAAGGCAACAGTACTTCCGGAGATGGAAAAGACAAGACAGAACCACAGTCTGGATATGATTTTCTTTATGCTGACAAATATTATTACAGAATCCTCTGAACTGATCTGCAGTGGTAATGAAGCAAGAGAAAAGATCATCGGAGCTTATGATCTGGAAGATAATGCACAGAAACTGATGCTCAAAGGTGTCGTATCACGTAAGAAACAGCTCGTTCCGGCGCTTGTATCAGCACTGCAGCAGTAAGAAAGCCCAAGACATTTTTAAATAGAAAGTCAGAACCGTCTCCGTAACAGGGGACGGTTTTCAGGAGGAAAGAGAAATGGCGAAACAGGTATGGAAAGCCGGTAATATGGTTTACCCACTTCCGGCAGTTATGGTAAGTACGGCAGATAAAGAAGGAAATACGAACATTTTTACCGTTGCATGGACAGGGACTGTATGCACAAACCCGGCGATGGCATACATTTCCGTAAGACCGGAAAGATATTCGTATCATATGATTGAAGAGAGTGGAGAGTTTGTGATCAATCTGACAACCGAACAGCTCGCCCATGCGACAGATTACTGCGGTGTGCGCTCCGGCCGGGATGTGGATAAATGGAAAGAGCGTCATCTGACTGCGAAAAAGGCAGAGAAGCTTACTTACGCACCGGTCATTGAAGAAGCACCGGTCAATATTGAATGTGTAGTGACAAAAATTGAGAAACTTGGAAGTCACCATATGTTTCTTGCAGAAGTGAAAGCGGTTCAGGTGGACGAGTCCTATATGGATGAGAAAGGCAAATTCGAACTCAATAAGACAGGTCTTCTGGCATATTCTCATGGAGAATATCTTGGACTTGGCAAGAAAATCGGAACGTTTGGGTACAGCGTGAAAAAAAAGAAAACTGCTGACAAACGAACTGCTAAGAAGATCACAACAAAAAATGAATCAAGGAGCAAGAAATCTCCAGAGAAAAGAACTGTAAATAAAAATGCAACATTCAGAAAGAAAGGAAAAGCTAAGAAATGATTTCATTTGAAAATGACTATTCAGAAGGTGTACATGAGGAGATTCTGCGCAGACTGGAAGAAGTAAATAAAGAAGGAATTACAGGATATGGAAATGACGAGTATTGTGAGCTGGCGAAAGAGAAGATCCGTCAGGCATGTAAATGCCCGGAGGCAGACATTTACTTCCTTGTGGGAGGAACACAGACAAATCAGACAGTAATTGATTCCGTGCTCCAGAGCTATGAAGGCGTTATCGCGGCTGAGACAGGTCATGTTGCATCACACGAGGCGGGTGCGATTGAAGCATCCGGTCATAAAGTACTTACACTTCCACAGCAGGAAGGGAAGATCCAGCCAAAAGACGTGGCTGATTGTTTGAATCAGTTTTATAGTGATGGGAATCATGAACATATGGTTTTCCCGGGGATGGTTTACATTTCTCACCCAACAGAGTATGGCACACTGTATACACGTGGCGAACTCGCAGAGCTTTCTGATATCTGTCAGCAGTACCATATTCCACTGTATCTTGATGGAGCACGTCTTGGATATGGTCTTGCAGTAGAAGATACAGATGTGACAATGGAAGATATCGCAGAGTACTGTGACATTTTCTATATTGGTGGAACAAAGGTAGGTGCCTTCTGCGGAGAGGCAGTTGTATTTACAAAAGAAAATGCACCGAGACATTTTGTGACGCTGATCAAACAGCACGGAGCACTGCTTGCTAAAGGATGGTTCCTTGGTGTTCAGTTTGATACGTTATTTACAGATGATCTGTATATGAAAATCAGTAAGAATGCAATCACAACAGCTGCGAGACTAAAAGAAATTCTGAAAGAAAAAGGATATGATTTCTATATTGATTCCCCAACGAACCAGATCTTTGTTGAGATGGAAGACGAGAAACTGAAAGAACTTGAGAAGAATGTCAGGGTCAGCTTCTGGGAGAAGACGGATGAGAAGCATACGGTGGTGAGATTGGCCACCAGTTGGGCAACAAATTTTGAGAAGGTTGAGAAGCTGAGGGAGTATTTATAAAAAAGTAAGAATATAAATAATAGTAAGTGCAGATAATATATAGAATCCTATAAAATGAGAATCATTATCAAATAGAAATATTGCGTTTTGTAAAGAAACTTGATAGAATACATATAGTTAGAGAAAACTAACTGTGTGAATAAATCATGTATGCTCCTTTGTCTGTAATACCTGAACACAGGCGAGGGAGTCCTCAGAAAGGATGGACAACTATGAATTATCTGGAAATTGAAAAAGTAATTGGAAGAGAAATTATCGACTCGCGCGGAAATCCAACGGTTGAGGCAGAAGTACATCTTGTAGATGGAACTGTAGCAAGAGGTGCAGCTCCAAGTGGTGCTTCTACCGGAGAATTTGAGGCACTTGAACTTCGTGATGGAGACAAGTCAAGATTCGGTGGAAAAGGTGTTTCCCGTGCGGTAGAAAATATTAATACAACGATCAACAGTGCATTAGTTGGAATGGATGCAGGCGACACTTATGCAATTGATCAGGCTATGATCCAGGCAGATGGAACAAAAGATAAATCGAATCTTGGCGCAAATGCAATTCTTGCGGTTTCAATCGCATGTGCAAGAGCGGCAGCAGATGCACTTGAGATTCCGTTGTACCGTTTTCTTGGTGGAGTGAATGGAAACAGACTTCCTGTTCCAATGATGAACATTGTAAATGGCGGGTGTCATGCACTTTCTTCTGGACTGGATGTGCAGGAGTTCATGATCATGCCGGTGGGAGCGCCGTCTTTTAAAGAATGCATCCGCTGGTGTACAGAAGTATTCCATGCACTTGCAGGAATCTTGAAAGACAGAGGACTTGCAACATCTGTAGGTGATGAGGGGGGATTTGCCCCGGCACTGAAATCAGACGAAGAAGCAATCGAGACAATTCTTGAGGCTGTGAAGAAGGCCGGATATGAGCCTGGAAAAGACTTCAAGATTGCGATGGATGCGGCATCTTCAGAATGGAAGACAGGGACGATTGGAGAGTATAAACTTCCAAAGGCAGGAACAGTCTATACTTCAGAACAGCTCATTGACCACTGGAAGAAACTGGTAGAGAAATATCCGATCATCTCAATCGAAGATGCACTTGATGAGGAAGACTGGGAAGGCTGGAAAAAGCTGACAGCAGAGCTGGGAGATAAAGTTCAGCTGGTTGGAGATGATCTTTTTGTCACAAACACAGAGAGACTGGCGAAAGGAATTAAGCTTGGATGCGGAAATTCTATTCTGATCAAACTGAATCAGATTGGATCTGTATCTGAGACTCTTGAAGCAATCAAGATGGCACACAAAGCAGGTTACACAGCAATTTCTTCCCACCGTTCCGGTGAGACAGAGGACACAACGATTGCAGATCTTGCAGTAGCACTGAATACCTGCCAGATCAAGACCGGGGCGCCGAGCCGTTCGGAGCGTGTAGCGAAATATAATCAGTTACTGCGCATTGAGGAAGAACTTGGAGCAAGCGCAGTATATCCGGGGAATGACGCATTTAATGTGAAATAACATCAGTAAAATAACCTGACAGTCAGGAAAATCCATGCATTTTATGATCCCAGTGGGATGAAATGCATGGATTTTTTTGCATGTATTTCTTTGATTTTTATCTAGATTTTTTTAGCTATATGTCATACAATAGAAATGTAATTGCCATCAGGCAACATAATATTTAAAAATATTTGGAGGATTTCATTATGAAGAAACCGGTTCTGGTCATTATGGCAGCAGGAATGGGAAGCAGATATGGCGGGCTGAAGCAGATTGACCCGGTAGATCAGGAAGGACATATTATTATGGATTTCTCGATCTTTGATGCAAAACGCGCAGGATTTGAGAAAGTCGTATTTATTATTAAGAAAGAAAATGAAGCAGATTTTAAAGAAGCTGTTGGAAAGAGAATTGAGAAGATCATGGATGTAGCGTATGTATTCCAGGATCTGAACAATCTCCCGGAAGGTTACGAAGTTCCGGAAGGACGTGTAAAGCCTTGGGGAACAGCACATGCTGTTTTAAGTGCGATCGATGAGGTGGATGGACCATTTGCAGTAATCAACGCGGACGATTATTACGGACGTCATGCATTTGAGACAATCTATGAATTCCTTACAACACATGAAGATGATGATAAGTATCGTTATACAATGGTAGGTTATCGTCTGAAGAATACAGTTACAGATAACGGACATGTTGCTCGTGGCGTATGTGAACTCAATGAGGCGAAAGAGCTGGTTGGAATCACAGAGCGTACAAAGATCGAGAAGCGTGACGGTGGAATCGCTTTCTCAGAAGATGACGGAGAGACATGGACAACTATCGACGGAGATACTCTTGTATCCATGAATATGTGGGGATTCACAAGAAGTATTTTAGATGAGATCAAAGCAGGATTCCCGGCATTCCTTGAGAAAGGTATTAAGGAGAATCCAATGAAATGTGAGTACTTCCTGCCATCCGTAGTCAGTGACCTTCTGGCAGAGGGCAGAGCAACCGTAAGAGTGCTTGAATCCGAAGATAAATGGTATGGAGTTACATACAAAGAGGACAAGCCGGTTGTAGTCGCAGCGGTACAGGCTTTGAAAGACGAAGGTCTTTATCCACAGAAATTGTGGGATTAGATTATGTGTTGTCAGTTACAGAATTTGTGAATCATAATGATTATGCAACATTTTTACCATAAGAGGAACTATTCGTATAAAGATTTTTGTGGTGGATGTGTTATAATCAGAGACAACAAAGCAAAGATAAGCAAGCTGCTGAACACAGTTACTGTGAGGAGCAGCAATTTGAGCAATAAAGCTCAGAGGAGGAATTTTAAAATGGCAATTTTAGTAACAGGAGGCGCCGGATTTATCGGAAGCCACACATGTGTAGAACTTTTGAATGCAGGATATGATGTTGTAATCGCAGATAACCTTTACAACGCATCAGAGAAAGCTGTAGACAGAGTAAAACAGATCACAGGAAAAGACCTGAAGTTCTATAAAGCAGATATCCGCGACAAAGAAGCAATGAACGAGATCTTTGAGAAAGAAGAGATCGAGTCGGTTATTCATTTCGCAGGACTCAAGGCAGTAGGTGAATCAGTTGTTAAACCACTCGAATACTACGAGAATAACATTGCAGGAACTTTAGTTCTCTGTGATGTAATGAGAAATCACGGCGTGAAGAATATCATCTTCAGTTCTTCTGCAACAGTATATGGTGACCCGGCATTTATTCCAATCACAGAAGAGTGCCCGAAGGGAACATGTACAAATCCATACGGATGGACAAAATGGATGCTGGAGCAGATCCTGACAGATCTTCATACAGCAGATCCGGAGTGGAATGTCGTACTTCTTCGTTACTTCAATCCAATCGGAGCTCATGAGAGCGGACTGATCGGAGAAGATCCAAAGGGAATTCCGAACAACCTGATTCCATACATTACACAGGTTGCAATCGGTAAACTTGAGTGTCTTGGTGTATTTGGAGACGATTATGATACACACGACGGAACAGGTGTACGTGATTACATTCACGTAGTCGATCTTGCAATCGGACATGTCCGTGCAGTAGAGAAATTGAAAGAGAAAGCAGGAGTTTCCGTATATAATCTTGGAACAGGAAACGGATATTCCGTACTTGACATGGTGAAAGCATTCTCCAAAGCTTGTGGAAAAGAGATCCCTTATCAGATTAAACCACGTCGTGCAGGAGACATTGCTACATGTTACTGTGATGCTTCCAAGGCAAAGGAAGAACTGCACTGGGTAGCTGAGAGAGATCTGAACAAGATGTGTGAAGATTCCTGGAGATGGCAGAGCATGAATCCGAACGGATACGAGGATTAAGTTGAGAAAACGATTCTGGAAAATATATCAGCTGATGCTGACAGAGATCACAGATCAAATCTTGTGTGAATTTAGTTTGAAAGAATGAAAAAAGAAAGTTGTTGATGAACAGGGAACGATAATAGCGTGGCTCTTTGTATCATCAGCAACTTTTTTGTATGATAAAATTTCTCTTATAATCCGAGTCGGTTTAGCTTGACTGAATGAATGGCGTAAATGAATGGTAATACGGCTCTTGCATCTGACAGACCATCTGTATTATACTAATAGAACACAATTCAATATTTAAAATCAAAAGAAAATGGAGATAGATAAAATGAAGCGCGAAGTAGATCTTAATGAAATTTCAGACGGACGTCTGTATTCCTCTGGAGATATGGTTAAGGTGGACTGTCATGACTGTGAAGGCTGCTCCGCATGCTGCCAGGGAATGGGAGATTCCATCCTATTGGATCCAATGGATCTGTGGAGATTGCAACTTGGGAAAAAAGAGAATTTTGATACACTGCTTGCAAACTATCTGGAATTGAATGTAGTTGACGGGATGGTACTTCCTAATTTAAAGATGGCAGGAGAGGAAGAGGCCTGTCCGTTCTTGAAAGATGGAAGATGTTCCATTCATGGATACAGACCGGGAATCTGCCGTTTGTTCCCGCTTGGACGTATTTATGAAGAAGATGGGTTTAAATATTTCATCCAGATACATGAATGTAAGAAGCAGGAACGTGGCAAGGTGAAGATTAAGAAGTGGCTCAAATCAGAAGAGATACGAAGATTTTGTGTGGAGATGGCACACATTTCTTAAGAATTGTGAAGAAGGCATGAAAGAACTTGATGAGCAGAACGCGAAAGTACTGACGGTTGTGGTTCTTCGCAACTTTTATCAGATGCCTTATCAGGCAGAGGAAGAAGCACAGTTTTATCCGGAATTTGAAGAAAGACTGGAAAGACTGAATGCAATGTTTGGATTTTAGAAGTGAAAGTCAACAACAGGTGAAAGGCAGCAGTAGATGGAAAGCAACAGTAGAAAAACACAGATATTAAAAGAAATTTTTGGATACGATTCTTTCCGCAAAGGGCAGGAGGAGATTGTAGATCAGATCTTGAATGGAAGAGATGTGCTTGCAATCATGCCGACCGGGGCAGGAAAGTCACTCTGTTATCAGGTTCCGGCACTTCTGATGTCTGGGATCACGATCGTAGTATCACCGCTGATTTCATTGATGATCGATCAGGTGAAGGCACTGAATGAAGCAGGAGTTCATGCGGCTTATATCAACAGTGCATTGACAGAACGGCAGATTACAAAAGCATTAGAACTGGCAGCGGCAGGCAGATATAAGATGATCTATGTCGCTCCGGAACGCTTGTTGACACCACGGTTTCTGGACTTTGCATGTCATACAGAACTTTCTATGGTGACAATCGATGAGGCTCACTGCATTTCCCAGTGGGGACAGGATTTCCGTCCAAGTTATGTGAAGATCACAGAATTCATCCGCCAGCTTCCAAGACGCCCGGTCGTCAGTGCATTTACAGCAACAGCAACACAGAAAGTAAGAGAAGATATTCTTGAAGTACTTGATCTTGAATCTCCTTATATAAATGTATCCGGTTTTGACAGAGAGAACCTTTACTTCGAAGTAAGACCAGCGCGTGGGAAGAAGGATGCAATTAAGGAATATCTTACACAGCACAGAGAAGACAGTGGAATTATTTATTGTGCGACAAGAAAAAATGTAGATGAACTCTATTTGGAATTGCAGAATGCCGGATTCTCTGTCGGAAGATATCACGCAGGAATGGGGACAGAGGCAAGAAATGAAAGTCAGGAAGATTTCATTTATGACAGGACAGAGATTATGATCGCAACGAATGCATTTGGAATGGGAATAGATAAGTCCAATGTCCGTTTTGTACTTCATTATAATATGCCGCAGAGCATGGAAAATTATTACCAGGAGGCAGGCAGAGCCGGACGAGACGGAGAACCGGCAGAATGTATCCTTTTCTATTCACCGCAGGATATCATGATCAATCAGCTCCTGCTGGATAGTAAAGAGCAGATTGGAGAATACACAGAAGAAGAACTCCGGGTGATCCGGGAACAGGATGTTCTCCGGCTGCGTAAGATGAGTAATTATTGTACGACAAGCATGTGTCTTAGAAAATACATATTGAATTATTTTGGACAAGAGACAGAAGAACATTGTGGGAATTGTTCCAATTGTCTAGAAGAATTCGTAGAGCTTGATGTCGGAGAGATTGCGGCAGATGTGATCGAGTGTGTGCGCGAATCCAGACAGAGATACGGTATGACAATGATCCTTTCTACACTGGCGGGAGCGAATACAGCGAAGATCAGAAGTGCAGGGATGAATGAACTTTCCATTTATGGAAGACAGAGTAAATGTTCTCAGCAGAGGCTGAAAGACGTAGTTTATACACTGCTCGAACACGGATACCTTCAACAGAGCGCAGATCGTTATGCGATCCTGAAACTGACAGACCGGTCAGAAGAATTACTGAAATCGAGAGAATTGAAACTTCGCTGCAAGAAGTCAGAACTTACAGAAAAGAAAAAGTCCGGAAGTGGAAAGAAAGCGTCTCATAGAAAGGGAGAGAGTTTCGGGAATCTTACAGATAAAAGCCGAGAATTATTCGAAGAATTGCGTTCTGTGCGTTATTCTTTGGCAAAGAAAAAAGGAATTCCGCCATATATGGTCGCTTCAGATCGTACATTACATGAGATGTGTGTACTTGTTCCATTCAAAAAAGAGGAAGTGCTTGAAGTACACGGCATGGGACTTAAGAAATATGAGCAGTACGGAGCAGTTTTTCTTGATAAGATTCAAGAAGTGACAGCAGGTGATAAAAAAGGTTACGGTATATCAGAAGATGCTGATGGGACAGACGCAGTTCAGAACCAGAATCCTCTGGACATCGGACCATTTGGAAGCGTAGAGAATTAACAGCAAAAAAGAAGTAAAAGAAAGAAGTGACATAAAAGTGTCTGTAAAAATATTTCCAACATTAAAAAATTATAAAAAAGAATATTTGCCAAAAGATATTTTGAGCGGAATTATCATGGCAGCGGTCTCAATTCCAATCTCTATGGGGTATGCACAGATCGCAGGTGTTCCGGCGGTGTATGGACTTTATGGATCTGTTCTGCCGATCCTGCTATTTGCCATGCTCTCAACTTCAAAACAGTTTATCTTCGGAGTAGATGCGGCACCGGCGGCAATTGTCGGAGCTGCACTGGCAACACTTGGAGTGACGGCAGAATCAGCCCAGGCATTGCAGTATGTACCATTGATTGCATTGTTTACAGGACTCTGGTTATTGTTGTTTTATCTTTTACATGCAGATAAGATTGTTGATTTTATCTCAACACCGGTTATGGGTGGATTTATCAGTGGTATTGCAGTGACAATTATTATGATGCAGATTCCGAAACTGATGGGAAGTCCGGCGGGGACTGGAGAATTCATAGAACTTGCAGAACACATTTTTCAGGCAATCACAAAGATAAACTGGTTGTCTTTTGGAATGGGAATTGGAGCACTTGTAATCTTGATTGTATCCAAAAAACTGATTCCAAAGTTCCCGATGGCAATCGTTATTATGATTGCCGGAGTTCTCTCGACAATTGTCTTTCATGTAAACCAGTATGGTGTAGTTCTCCTGCAGGCAGTTCAACCAGGGCTTCCGCGGCTTATTTTCCCGGATTTTACAGGGATCAATCTTACCCAGGCCGTGGGAAGAGCGCTTATGGTTGCTGTTGTGATCATGGCAGAGACACTTTTATCAGAGAACAATTTTGCATCCAAAAACGGATATGAACTGGATGATCGTCAGGAAATCCTTGCCTGTGCCGCAGGAAATCTTGCTGCCGGTGCAGTTGGCTGCTGTCCGGTAAATGGAAGCATTTCCAGGACTTCCATGAATGAACAGTATGGAGGAAAGACACAGGTTGTATCCATTACAGCGGGACTGACCATGGCAGTTGTACTTATAGGTGCAACCGGATTTATCGAATATCTTCCGGTTCCGGTATTGACGGCAATCGTAATCTCTGCACTGATGAATGTTGTAGAGACACATCTTGCAGTACGCTTGTTTAAAGTAAGCAGAAATGAATTTTATATTTTTATTGCAGCAGGGATCGGTGTGCTGTTCCTTGGTACGATTTACGGAGTTGTGATCGGAATTCTGTTATCCTTTGTTGCAGTGATTTTAAGGGCTACAAACCCTCCAAGATCTTTCCGTGGAATGATTCCGGGAAAAGAAGTTTATTATGATCTGGAGAGAAACCGTTTTGCATATCCAATCAAGCATGTGATTATTTACAGATTTAGCGAGAACCTTTTCTTTGCAAATAACAAAGTGCTGGTTTCAGATATTGAAAACAGCATCAAAGAGGATACAAAGGTCGTAATTCTGGACGCATCAGCAATCAACAGCCTGGATATTACAGCGGCAGATGCACTCGAAATGCTTGCAGCAAGTCTGAAAAAACGTGGAATTAAGTTCTATATCACAGAACATTCCAGAGAAGTTAACGATCAGATGAGAAAGCTTGGAATCGGACATTTGATAAAAGAAGGTGCTGTGCGAAGAACAATTCTTGCGGCACTTCATGATGCGGGGATTGAGCAGCCTTGCCCATTGGATATTCCAGAAGAAGATCTCGAAAAACTTAAGCGAAGAGAATATTTTTCCCTTCCTGCAGAAGAAGAAAATACACTGGAAGAGTTTGCATGGGCATTTGGTGATGATGCAGTCAAAGAAATTGAGAAACGAGTGCTTTCTATTGTGAAGCAGATCCATGAGATTACAGATCTCGAGAAACTTTCCGAAGAAGGAATCAAAGAAAAACTGGAATTTTGGAATTCACTTGGAGCACTTGATGAAGATGAGTTGCTCCGCAGAATGGAGCTTCACTTAGATGATCTTCCAAGTGATGTAAAAGAAAACAAAAAACTCGTCATTGAATTGATCGAGCGTAGAAGAAGAAAACTTAGAGATCGTCTTCTGAAAGAGCATCCAGAGATTGTTGAGCATATTGAAGAGCGAAGAGAGCGGCTGGAGCGAAGACTTGAGAAACAGAATCCAGATGCTGTAAAGCGTCTGAAACACTGGAAAGATGAAGAATCCTAAAGAATGCAAGTCAAAAACTGTTACTGCTCACTCCGTTCACAGTAACGTAGCCAAAATTCATTCCAGATTGCCTGCGGCAATGGAATTTTGGCTTGTATGTCTCGGGATTTTGGCATATTCATGCCAAAACACCTCGCGGGATAGTGGTGTGTGAACAGTAACTAAGATTCTTAATAAATCTTTAGGATTGTCAAAGTTCCCTTGTTTCTGCAAAAAAGGAATGCTATGATTAATATGGAAGAAAAAGTCAGGGGACAATTTTGATTGGCTCCTGATTCTAAGAATAGAAAAGAAAAAAGGGATAAGCATGTGGTCTAAAGAAACAAAAGAAGAAAAAGAACGCAAGAAAGAACAAGCGTTTTATGAACATTATGGCGCGATGGGAAAAAGCAAGGAATCCATTAGAAAAGAGTGGGAGAGACGCAAGAGGAATGAACAACGCATTCGACGCCTCAAGAGACGAAGGAGAATTGCAATTGTATTGATTCTGCTCGTTGTATTAGTTCCGGCAGTTTCAACATTTACTTATTTTAGAATGAATCCGATTGTATTACGGAGTAAAGTGATCGCGCAGGAAAAGAAAGAAAGTATGGATCTGATGTCCAACATCCGTTTCGTTGTCGGTGGAAAAGTGAAAGATGTGAAGACAGAAGGGAAAGTAGATACGAATAAAGAAGGAAAATATACGGTTTACTATGTCTATGGTAAACAAAAAGTAAAAGCTGAAGTCGAAGTTAAGGATACAAAAGCACCTGAGCTTAAAATGAAAGACAGTTATACAACAGAACTTCCGAAAGATATCAAGCCGGAAGATTTTGTAGAATCAGTAAAAGATGCATCAGATGTCACACTTGAATTTGTCGGACAGGATTCCTGGGAGAAGAAAGGAAAATACGGAGTAACTGTTGTTGCAACAGATAGTGACGGTCATAAGACAGAAGGCAAATCAACACTGAATCTGGAAGAGGATACAACAGGGCCGACGATTGAAGGAGCAGATGATAAAGAACTTGCACAGGGCGATACGATGGACTTCAATGAAGGGGTTACGATAAAGGACGATATGGATCCGGAGCCGACATTGGAAGTACAGGGCGCTGATAAAGTGGATTTTGCGACACCGGGAACCTATGTTGTTACCTATCTTGCAAAAGACCGTTCCGGAAACGAGACAAAGATTGAGCGAAAGATCAAAGTGAAAGAGAATCCGGATTGGAATGAGAAAGTTGTTTATCTGACTTTCGATGATGGTCCGTCAGAGAATACCGGAAAGATTCTTGACATTTTGAAAGAAAAAAATGCAAAGGCAACCTTCTTCGTTACAGGAAATAATCGGGAACATGATGATATGATTAAAAGAGCCTTTTCCGAAGGACATTCGATTGGACTTCATACCTATACACATGATTATGCAACAGTTTACTCATCCGAAGATGCATACTTCGCAGATTTGCAGAAAATATCAGATCTGGTAGAGAGTATCACAGGAACGAAATCCATGATCATTCGTTTCCCGGGAGGTTCCAGCAATACCGTCAGTGCAAAATATGTCAAAGGATTGATGACAACACTTACGAAAGCAGTGAGAGACAAAGGATATCAGTATTTTGACTGGAACTGTGATTCTACTGACGCAAGCGGAAATAATGTGCCAGTAGAAAAACTGGTTTCAAACGCAACATCCTGCACGGCAAATCATGTTGATATTCTGATGCATGATACAGATGCAAAAGATACAACCGTACAGGCATTGCCACAGATTATTGATTACTATAGAAGTCAGGGATATACATTCAAAGGACTGACCGTTGATAGTGTGGCAGCGCACCATGGAGTGAATAATTAGATTGCATAATGACAAAAATAAAGGGTACTAGACTTGGCAAATTGCTGGTGTAGTGCCCTTTTATCAAATGCAGATCAAAAATTATTTGCAATATTTTATAGAAGAAATTATTGTATAACTCTAGAACCAAAAATGAAAGCGAAAATGTTTCACTTGGTTGATATGTTAGAAAATTATGGCAATGAATTAAGAGAACCATACAGTAAACATTTAGGTGACGGTATATTTGAGCTTCGTTGTAAATTAGGAACAGATATTACAAGAGTGTTATATTTTTTCTATTATGAAGGGAGAATAATATTAACGAATGGTTTTACTAAAAAGACTCAAAAAACTCCACCAAGAGAAATTAAAATTGCTAAAGAAAGTCGAAAAGATTTTATAGAAAGGAATGGTAAATAAAATGAGTGAATTTAGAGATTTGTTAAATGAACAACTTAAAGATCCAGAGTTTAAAAAGGAATGGGATGACATTCAACCGGAAATGGATGTTATTCGAGCAATGATTGATAATAGAATTGCTCAAAATCTAACGCAAAAAGAACTTGCTGAAAGAACAGGAATCAACCAAGCAGATATTAGCAAGCTTGAAAACGGAACAAGAAACCCGTCATTAAAAATGCTTAAAAGATTAGCCGCCGGAATGGGAATGGCTCTGAAAATAGAATTTGTTCCTATGACTGTACGGAAATAGCCTATATTGACTGCTTTATATAGGCTTAACTGAAACATAAATTAAATCCAATATTTGTAAATTAACAGAGGTCGGTCTTACTGTTGCAACAGTAAGACCGACCTCGTAACTATTCTAATAAAAATATTATTAAATCTTAAAGAATTATATCTTAATCCTCATCATCTGTCTGTACAGAGTAAGTCTGTCTCTTTCTGGCCATCTCATCGCTCTCAAGATATTCATCATAAGTTGTGATCTTATCGATCAGCTTACCACCCGGAACAATCTCCATGATACGGTTCGCTGTTGTCTGTACGATCTGGTGGTCTCTGGAAGTAAAGAGAAGTACTCCAGGGAATTTGATCAGACCATTGTTGAGTGCTGTGATAGACTCCATATCCAGGTGGTTCGTTGGCTCATCAAGAAGCAGTACATTTGCTCCTGAGATCATCATCTTGGAGAGCAGGCAGCGAACTTTCTCACCACCGGAAAGTACAGCAACTTTCTTCACTCCGTCTTCACCGGAGAAGAGCATTCTTCCAAGGAATCCACGAACATAAGTTACATCCTTTTCCTCAGAGTACTGTGTCAGCCACTCTGTGATATTGTAGTCATTGTCGAATTCTCCGCCGAAATCCTTCGGGAAGTAAGCCTGAGAAGTTGTAACTCCCCATTTATATGTTCCCTCATCTGGTTCCATCTCGCCGATCAGGATTTTGAAGAGGATTGTCTTAGCAAATTCATTTCCACCAACGAAAGCAACTTTATCCTCACGGCCAAGTGTGAATGTAAGATTATCAAGAATCTTTTCGCCGTCAATTGTCTTGGAAAGTCCTTCTACAGTGAGAACTTCATTACCAATCTCACGGTTCGGACGGAAGTCAATGTAAGGATATTTACGGCTGGAAGGTCTGATCTCATCAAGCTGGATTTTCTCCAGGGCACGCTTTCTGGAAGTAGCCTGTTTGGACTTGGAAGCGTTCGCACTGAATCGGGAAATAAATTCCTGCAGCTCTTTGATCTTTTCTTCTTTTTTCTTGTTGGCTTCTTTCATCTGACGGATCAGCAGCTGGCTGGATTCGTACCAGAAGTCGTAATTACCGGCGTAGAGCTGGATCTTACCGTAATCGATATCGGCAATCTGTGTGCAGACCTTATTCAGGAAATAACGGTCATGGGAAACAACAATAACAGTATTGTCAAAGTTGATCAGGAATTCTTCCAGCCATGCGATCGCATCCAGATCCAGGTGGTTGGTAGGCTCATCCAGAAGAAGAATATCCGGATTACCAAAAAGTGCCTGTGCAAGAAGGACTTTGACCTTCTGTGCACCGGTCAGCTCGCTCATCATATTGTAGTGAAGCTCTGTCTCAATTCCAAGTCCGTTCAGAAGAGATGCGGCATCAGATTCTGCTTCCCATCCGTTCAGGGTTGCAAATTCTGCTTCCAGTTCACTTGCCTTGATCCCGTCCTCGTCTGTGAAATCTTCTTTGGCATAGATCACTTCTTTTTCCTTCATGATCTCGTAAAGACGGGCATTTCCAATGATTACAGTATCAAGAACCGGATACTGGTCATATTTGAAGTGGTCCTGCTGCAAGAAAGAAAGACGCTCACCTGGTGTGAGGATGACTTCTCCGCTGGTCGGTTCAAGCTGCCCGGAAAGGATCTTAAGAAATGTAGATTTTCCGGCTCCGTTCGCTCCGATCAGACCGTAGCAGTTGCCTTCTGTAAATTTGATATTTACATCTTCAAACAAGGCTTTCTTCCCTACGCGGAGGGTGATATTACTTGTACTAATCATAAAAATTCTCCTTATTCAAATAGAATTATCGTTTCAATTTTTGCATTACGTTCATTATGGTAACATGACTGCACAATTTTCGCAAGAGAATAAGCATTAACATAAGGAAGAATTTGTGGTATACTTATAAATCATACACGAAATATACAGCATGGTAGGACGAAAGGAGCGAGTGTTTTGACAGAAGCAGGACTGGTGTTGGAAGGCGGTGCAACAAGAGGTGTATTTACTTCCGGCGCATTGGATTATTTGATGGAAAAAGATCTGTATTTTTCATACGTGGTCGGTGTATCGGCAGGGTCCTGTAATGCAGTCG
>ERZ791702.412-NODE-412-length-18989-cov-2.61582_pt1 | contig 18989 bp, 11 predicted proteins | sample MGYA00510050_ERZ791702 | MGnify/ENA primary metagenome ERZ791702 (study PRJEB30046, sample SAMN00715230) | human gut metagenome | study: EMG produced TPA metagenomics assembly of the A metagenome-wide association study of gut microbiota in type 2... | reverse complement strand
GATCTGCCGGAAGATAAGCAGGCAATCCTTGTAGAAGCTGCTGAGATTGCCAAAGAAGAGGCTCGCCAGGCATCGGATGACCGGATTGCAGACAAGATCAAAGTAATTGAGGACAGTGGAACACAGATTGTTACACTTAGTGATGAACTGAGAGCGGAAATCCGTGAGGCAGTGCAGCCAGTTTACGATGAAATCGAGAAAAATGTGGATAAAAAACTCTATAATGCCTATATGAAATAGCAAAAAAATACGGAAAATCAGGGAAATCTGTAATTGATTGAAATTTTTTGTTGAAAAATAGAGTTTTTTATTATAGAATTATAAGTAATGTATATAAAAAGTAAAAGGAATGCCCCAGGGCATATATAAGGAGGATATTACAATGATTTCAGCAGGCGATTTTAGAAATGGTCTTACAGTACTGATCGAAGGTAACATTTATCAGATTCTGGAATTCCAGCATGTAAAACCGGGAAAGGGAGCAGCTTTCGTTAGAACAAAACTTAAAAACATCATCAGTGGTGGTGTAGTAGAAAAGACTTTCCGTCCGACAGAGAAATTCGATACCGCTCATATCGACAGAAAAGATATGCAGTATCTGTATTCTGATGGTGAACTCTATCACTTCATGGATGTTGAGACATTCGACCAGATCGCAGTTGATGGAGATACAGTAGGAGATTCCCTCAAGTTTGTAAAAGAGAACGAGATGGTTAAAGTATGTTCACATGAAGGTAACGTATTCTCAGTAGAGCCGCCGATCAGTGTGGAACTTGAAGTTACAGAGACAGAGCCGGGAGTAAAAGGTGATACAGCTACAGGTGCTACCAAACCGGCTATCGTTGAAACAGGAGCAAGTGTTCTTGTACCGCTTTTCGTTAACCAGGGTGACAAGATCAAAATTGATACCCGTACAGGAGAGTACAGCTCAAGAGCATAATCCTTTCGTCATAATTCACAAAATTAAGACAGAGATAAAAGCCGAAAGCAGAGGCAGGTCCTCATGCTTTCGGCTTTTTTGCATGTCAATGCCATTTTGGAGGGAAAAAGAATGTTCTTGTAATCTGAAAAAAGGGCAGATATAATTGGCAGTACACACCTGCTTGAATGCAGGTGATATTCAAATCATAAGCTGCCTTAAGATGGCAGAAAAGGTTTTTTGCGGCGCATGGCTTTCGGGAAGGAGAACGGATGAATTATACAGAATTTATGAATGCTATGTTATGCGAGATCAGAGGACAGGTAGATGCGCAGGTGAGGACGGAGTTGTACACCGTGACGAAGAATAATGGAACCAGAAGAACAGGGATTCTTTTTAAGCAGGAGGACAGCAACCTTGCACCGACGATCTATCTGGAGGAATTTTACCAGAAGTATCTGAAGGGGCAGCAGGTACCGGATCTGGCGGATTCCATTTGCAGTATTTATCAGGAGATACGGGTGAAGAAGACCTGTGATTGTCAGAATCTGTTTGATTTTAATCATGTAAAAGAGCATATCGTGTACAAGCTGATCCGGCGGGATGCCAACGAAGAACTGTTAAAGCAGATTCCTTATGAGCCGTTCCTGGATCTGGCAGTGGTCTATTATATCCAGATAGACAACACACGCTTTGGCTCGGCGGCGATCCAGATCCGCAACGAGCATCTGCGGTACTGGCGTGTGGAAAAGGAAGAAATCCGCCGTCTTGCCGAGAAGAATACACCGCGGATCTATCCGGTGCAGATCCGGCAGATTGTGCGCTTTATGTATGTGGCGACGAACGAGCAGTGCAGTCTGGGGGCAGCAGTGATGCGGTATCCGGATTTCCGGGAAAAGGTCAGGGGGATGATTAGAGGGGATTTCTATATCCTGCCAAGCAGTATCCATGAAGTGATACTGGTGCCGGAAAGCTTTGGACTGGAGCCGGAGCGGATGCAGGAAATGGTAAAAGAGATCAATCAGACCGGAGTGGCACCGGAGGAAGTACTTTCGGATTCCGTGTATTACTTTGATGGGGAGGAGATTCGGATCGTGGCGAAGTAGGGATAGATTATAAACGTGTATAGAGTAGGGAAAATTAACAGGGAAATATACCATTGTATAGCAGAGGATATAGTAACAGATGAAGTTATTATAACTGTTGTGCAGATTATGCATATTCGGGAAAGACATCCCAATGATTATGAACTTTTTTCTACATACTTTGACGAGATAATACGGGATCCGGATTATATAATTGAAGCGAAGAAACCCAATACAGCGTTGATACTAAAAGAAATTAAGGACGTTAAAGAAGTATTTAAAATGGTTTTACGTTTGATTACATCAAAGGATAATCTGGACTACAAAAATTCAATTATCACATTTATGAAAATAGATGATAAGGAATGGAACAGGCTGCTGCGCAACAAGAAAATTCTTTACAAAAGAGAATAATATTGATATACTGAATGTAGAGAAAAATTCATTCATATGATTATCTAAGGTGGAAGATTTCGTGCGATCCACACGCCGATGGTATAGACAGGGGAAACCTGAGAGATGCAGGAGAAGCGCACGCCTGCTGGATAATCATTTGAAGAAGACTTAAAGAGGTGTCGCAGGTTTGCGGCACCTTTTTGTGTATACGATGAGCCAAGTGCAGATTTGTGCTTGCACAAGAATCTGTATTTTGCGAATGTACATCACCTGGCTGTTAAGCGAGATGGTGTACAAAGTATACGAATCAAGTAGGAGTCAGCTTACGTAATCATACAATAGAAATAAAGAAAGGAATTCCGAGCATGAACACAGAAATTTTAGTAATTGAAGATGACGACCTGGTAAGACAGGGAATCGTAGATATCCTGGAACTAAAGGGATGGAATGCGGTTGCAGCGAAGTCTTGTAGCGAAGCAATCGTAAGGATTCGAGGAGAAGAATATATGCTGTATGTACTGGACATGAAGCTGCCAGACGGGAACGGAATCATGCTCTGCAGGGAGATCCGCAGATATACAGACAATCCCATTCTTTTCTTATCAGCCTATGACAGTGAAGAATTTATCGTAGAAGGATTTGAAGCGGGAGCAAATGACTATGTGATCAAGCCTTTCCGCACATTTGAATTTATTGCGAGAATCAAGGCTTTGCTGCGACGTACCGGTATGCAAAACGGCAAGAAAGTGAAAAAAGGAATCAAAAGCGGAGAATATGAACTGGATTTGCAGAAGCAGATTTTGCAGAAGGATAGTGTCCGAATCGATCTTACAAGGACCGAATATCAGATTCTGTGCAGCCTTCTTGCAAACGCACCGAATCTTGTTGCGAGGGAGTTCCTGTTGGACACGATCTGGGATTTCAATGGAAATTGTATCGATGACAATACCTTGTCTGTACATATGAACCGGCTGAGAAAGAAGCTGACTGCAGAAAATGACCGGGATCCGATTGAGACAAAGCGTGGAGTCGGTTATGCATGGACGCTGAAAGCTGAGGATGTGTATGATGAGATCTGAGAGAAAGACGGAGAAATGGAGAATACCGGGAAAATGGACTCTGATTTTTCTTTTGATATTGCTGGCTTTTTATGGATACCAGAATATTCTTGCAGAAAATTATGAAAGACAGGTTGTTTCCTGGATCGGACAGACAGAAAAAGACAGAACGGTTTCTGCCTTTATAGAACCGGATGAAGAAGCATATCAGAAGGGCTGCGAGGCATTGAAAGAGGCAGGGTATGAAGAGACAGGAAAAATCTGGCTGGAAAAGAGAATCCGAAGTTACGGAATAGGTGTGTTTGTGGCTGCGATCGGCATCATCTGCATTGTTGGTCTGCTGACAGAACTGCACATGGAGAAAAGACGGAAAAAAGCACTGGATAATCAATTGACAGAAAAAGATAGGGAACTGGAAGCAAAGCTGGCGGAAGAAAAAGAATTTCTGCATCGTGACCGGCAGAAAATGGGAACTTACATGGAAAATATTTCCCATCAGCTAAAAACACCGATTGCGGGAACACTTCTGAATCTGGAGGTGCTTCTTGTGACAGAAGAGGATGAAAAACGGTATCAGAAGCTGGAAGACTGTGTGAAAAAGGTGCAATGGATGTCCGATATGACGATCGTGCTTCTTAGGCTTGCGCAGATTGATTCCGGGAAAATTTGGATGAAGCGGAAAAAAGAAAATCTGACCGGACTGATCGAAGAATGTATAGACAGAACACAGCCTTTAGCGGAAGAAAAAGGCGTTGGATTTGAAAAGAATGTTCCAAAAGAATGCCTGCTTTCCTGTGACGGATTCTGGCTGAAAGAGGCAATGGAAAATGTACTGAAAAATGCCATAGAATATGCAGATATAGGAAGCAGGATTCAGATTCTGCTGAAAGAAGATACGGACTATTACAAGCTGTATATCACCAATCAGGGGAAACGGATTGAAGAAGAGAAAAGAGAGCTGATTTTTGACTGTTTCTACCAGATGGGACAGGGAAGTGGAATTGGAATCGGTCTGCATCTGGCAAGGGAAATTGTCACGCTCCATCAGGGAACACTGAAGGTTGTGGATCGAAGCGGCTTGGAAGAGACGGTAAATTTCCAGTTTATCCTGCCGAAGATGATCGCAAAAGACCATGCGCAGGAAGAGAGAAATCTTACGATTTCGTAAGATTAGGGTAAGTGAAACGAAAGATAGATCTGCTATAGTAAGACTAACAAATGAAGGAGGTGACAGAAGATGAAAACCGTAATCAGACTGGACAAGGTAAGTAAAAGCTATATTCTTGGTGAAAAGAAAATCACAGCATTAAAGGAGTTTTCTTTTGAAGTGAAAAGTGGTGAATTTGTGGCCGTGATGGGACGAAGCGGATCCGGGAAATCGACTTTTCTTAAGATTGCAGGAACACTGGAAAAGCCAGATACCGGAGCAGTCTTCCTGAATGGAATACAGATCAACGGGCTTTCCCAAAAGAAGATCTGCAAGATCCGGCAGAAGAAAATCGGGTTTATTTTTCAGCAGTATCAGTTATTGCCGGAGTATACGATCTGGGACAATGTATGTATGCCGCTTTATATCGCGCATACGGTACCGGATAAAGCTTATATCCGACAGCTTCTTGAAAAGGTCGGATTATGGGACAGGAACGGAGATTACCCCGATCAGTTATCCGGTGGAGAACAGCAGAGAGTGGCAATTGCCCGTGCAATGGCGGCAAAGCCGGGAGTGATCCTTGCGGATGAACCGACCGGGAATCTGGACTACCAGACCGGACAGGAGATCATGAAGCTGATCTGCGCATCCAGAGAACTTTACCGTCAGACAATTGTCATGGTGACACATGATATGGACAGTGCCAATTATGCGGACAGGATTGTGTATATGGAAGATGGTGCATTGCGATGAAAAGAGAGAAAAAACATGGAATTGAACGGGAACTCAGTATAAAAAGAATCCGCAGCCAGAAGAAATACAGCATCCTGATTGTCTTCGTCCTGCTTCTTACCTGCACACTGGTCCAGATTGGCTTCCAGATGTCGGAAGGACTGAAAGCCGCATATATCGAGAATCGTAAAGCAGTATATGGGGAGTGGGAACAGGTATTTTTGGATATGGATGAAAGCTCGGTAAAAGTAGCAGAAGAGAATCCATTTCTTGCACAGACCGGGAAAATAAGTATCTATGGGGCGATCGCCGGAGATTATCTGGAAAACCGTCAGATGAATATCGGGACAATGGACGAGACGGCGTGGAAGCTTGGCAGACTGGAAATGAAAGAAGGACGCCTGCCGGAAAATGAGCATGAGATCGTAATGGAATACAGTACACTTCGCTCACTTGGATATGAGGAGATGCTTGGAAAAGAGATTACACTGGATATTACACCGGCGCTTTCCATTCTGGAGCAGAGGGAATCAAAAAGCTATTCGTATACTTTATGCGGGATCCTAAAAGATTATCAGATAAACTGGGAAATCTGCAACCGGCATCGGTTTCCAACTGGAATTGTGACACAGGAAGGCGGGAACAGGATCGGCTCTGTTCAGGATATGCATATGCTTGTAAAAGCGAAAGAAGGCAGTGAAAGTGTTTATAAAGATCTGAAAGACAGCGAAGAATTTACCTGCGGCATGGATGACAATATGGAACAGGACAAACTTTCTGATGTAAGTCTTCCGTATATGGATTTTCTGGAAAATATCCGTTTGCTGATTGGTGGTGCGTCGATCTGTATCCTGTTTCTTACGGTATCGCGTTCGATTATCTCAAGAGAACAGTTCTGGAGGTTCCTGGATGCACTTGGAATGAGAAGAGGGCAGATGTACCAGATTATTTTCTGGGAAGCAGTTCTGTTTGGTGCAGGAGCTGTTATTGTTGGAAATCTTGCAGGGATTGGGATTTACCAGCTGGTTATTCCGTTTTTTGAAAAGATAACCGGGCAGACATTGCCACAGGCAATTGCTTGGGAAGGAGTTCTTTTTGGAACTGGTTTCAGTATCTTATGTATTGCTGCAAGTTATGGACTCAGTGCAGTGCAGCTTCGCATACTTCTGAAAGAAAAAAAGAAGAAAGTTCAGAAAAGAAGAGGAAAATACCGGAAAATCGTAAGGTTTACGCCGGGGAAAGTTTTGTTTCATAAATGGCAGATGCATCGTGTGCGTAAGAGTGTGGAAATTGTTCTTCTGGCAAGTGTTTTGCTGATCGTGGGACTTGGAAAGATGGAAATATCAACCAGACAGGAAGAACTGAAAGTATATCAAAGGCTGACAGGAAATGGATATTATTTAAGTACAATGGAAATTACGAATTCACCGGGAATTTCAAAGCAGACAGTTGATAAACTGGAACAGGTTGCCGGAGTAACTTCTGTAGAACAATATCATAACAATGAAAAAGAGGAGTTCTGGATTGATCTGTCAGAATATGCCGAAAGCGAGTATTTTCGGAAAGTAGTCGAAACATTGGTGGCATATCTGAATGAGACATCAATAAAGGAAAAGATATCTATTGAGAAAGTAAGATTGTCTTTGCTTACAATAGACAGATGGCAGGATATACAGCGTTTCCTGAGAAATCTGGATGAAGGCAGCCTGACAAAAGAAGAATTTGAACAGGGAGATTTTTGCATTCTGGATCTTACAGAACTGCAGGAATATGACGGAAAATATCTGAGCGCATTCAGCCCGGACGGACAAGGAATATCAGAAGATACAGTACAGGTTGGTGATGAACTTCCGGTTTATACATTGAATGAGGATGGAAGCAGAAACGAAAATCCGATTCCAGTAACAGCGATTTTACGTGGCATGAAGGAAGAAGATGTGCGGAATCCACAGATAGGTGGATCTGGTATATCGATGATTGTTGGAAAGAATTTCTGGAAGAAATTTGGGAAAAGCAGAATTATGGAATATGATCAGATTGTAAAAATTCTGGTATCGGATGATGCGGATGCGTATGATACGGAAGGGCATATTCTAAGTATTTTAAAACAGGGAACAGCTGTAAATGTGCAGAATAACCATGAAGAGTATAAGAAAATACGTCAGGAATTGTATTCCTTTATAGGAATGTACAGCATTTTTGCAGTGTTTTACATGATTCTGATTTCCATAGTTTTGTATCAGATGTTTCTTGCGGAGAAGCAGGAAGAAAAAAGAGAATGGGAAATCTTACAGTCACTTGGAATGGAAGAAAAGTTCCTGAAGAAAATGCATCGGATAGAAGTTCTTTGGATGACGGGATGCGCAGGAGTGATTGGAGTTCTTACGTTATGGGGGGCTTGCCGACTGATATAGAGGAGGCTTTGAAGAAAGAATAAATTAGTTGAAAGCAGCCGGAAATGGCTGTAATATAGGCTGGATTTTTCTTGATCATTATTGGTGTTCTGCTGATTCAGGCAAAGCGTATAGAAGCAAAAGAACGGATTCAGGTGGGAATTGGATTAGTGGCAATAAAAAAGACTGTCAAGCCATAAAAGCTTCACAGTCTTTTCACGTCCCTGATCAGAATCGAACCGCCGCTCCCGCCTCCGGAGGGCGGTGCTCTATCCACTGAGCTACAAGGACATTTACTAATATAGCACTTGCCCAGAAAAAAATCAAGAAGAAATTTCGAACAGGACAAGTAAAACGGGATGAACAGAATAGCAGCCGGAATACCATTTGAAAGTGATTTGATACACAGAGTGGGCATTAGCATAAAGCAATTTTAATGCAGAAAAAGAATAAATAATCGCTTCGACAAAACCAGTCAAAACAAGTCTTCCTTCGCTATTGACGCAAAAGCGGGCATTGCGTATGATAGGTGACAAAGGAGGAAATGCCATGTCGGAAGAAAAAAGGATGCCCGTCCTTACAGGCCAAAAGAAGCAGATTTTCTACACTGGTCTTGTGTATCTGCTGGTCTGCTTTATGACGGCGGGAGTCACCGTTTTTCTTACGAAAGAGAAAAAAGATGAGGTAAAAGAAGTAAGTGCAGTTGTTACAGAAGAGCCAAAAGTAAATACCGGGTACGCAGCGATGGAAACCAATCCACTTCTGGAGAACCGAGACGAAGAGCTTGCGGGTGCAGTAGAAGCATACTATCAGGAACTTTCCGGAAAAGAAGCCTATGCCGAAGCATACGATGGGATTGCGATTTACACGAAAGACGGCAAAGCAAAAGGCAGCAGGATCCTGTATGTACGGTACAATATGAAGATCCGTGGAATTTACACTGAAGTACCGGGACTTGAAACCTTATATGCGGTCAAGGACAAAGATGGAAAATTCGATATTCAGGTAGAGATCTCTGACGAGCAGATTCAGACGATAATTGAAGAAGTTTCCGCACAGACAGATGTGCAGGAGCTGTTTGCACAGGTAGAAGCGGATTATGAACAGGCACTTGGTTCAGATGCAATGCTCGCACAGGCGGTGGAAGATCTGAAAAATGCAGTGAATCAGTAACACTGTAAATACAGCGAGCCAGTAACGTCTGAAAAAAGCGGTAAAGTCTATGAAAAAATGTTGTGCATCAGCAGAAGTGGATGCTGTCTTGCCAAAAATTCATAAAGAATGCAGAATTTCAGGCAACATCCAGTCTCCGGATTGCGATTTTCTATTGCGCTTACATAAGGATTCAGATATAATAAATAAAGCGGCGCAGGCAAAGAGTCTGCGCTAACGTTTATGATGAAAAAGAGAGGAACGATCGATACTATGAAGAAGATCCTGGATCTGATTACAGAAGAAATGGAACAGGCATTTGCAGATGCCGGATACGAGAAAGAACTGGCGCGTGTTACACTTTCCAACCGCCCAGATTTATGTGAATATCAGTGCAATGGTGCGATGGCAGGTGCAAAAAAGTACCACAAAGCACCGATCATGATCGCAGAAGAAGTTGTGGCAAAGATTCCGGAGAACGGATATATCAGCGGAGCAGAAGCAGTTAAGCCAGGTTTCATCAACCTGAAGACCAACCCGGCAGCAGTCGCAGATTATCTGAACCAGATGGAAGCAGACGAAAAGCTCGGCGTGGAAGAAGTAGAGAATCCAAAGACAATCGTCATTGATTACGGCGGACCGAATGTGGCAAAACCGCTTCACGTTGGGCATCTCCGCTCCGCGATTATCGGGGAAAGCGTAAAGAGAATCACCCGTTTTATGGGCAATAAAGTGGTTGGTGATATCCACCTTGGAGACTGGGGATATCAGATGGGACTGATTATCACAGAACTGAAGAAACGCCAGCCGGATCTTCCGTATTTTGATGATAATTTCACCGGAGAATATCCAAAAGAAGCACCATTTACCATCAGTGACCTGGAGGAAATCTATCCGGCAGCGTCCGCTTATGCAAAAGAGCATGATGATTACAGAGAAGAAGCACTGGATGCGACCTTCCAGCTGCAGAGCGGAAAGCGCGGTTACCGTGCAATCTGGGATCACATTATGAATGTGTCTGTGACAGACTTAAAGAAAAACTATGCGAACCTGAATGTTGAATTTGATCTCTGGAAAGGGGAATCTGACGCACAGAAATACATCCCGGATATGGTGGAAAGACTGAAGAAGGAAGGCTATGCGCATATTGATAATGGAGCACTCGTGGTAGATGTCAAAGAAGAGACCGATACCAAAGAGATCCCACCGTGTATGATCCTGAAGTCCGACGGTGCAGCACTTTATGATACCACAGACCTTGCAACACTGGTAGAGCGTGAAGAACTGTTCCAGCCGAACGAAGTCATCTATGTAGTTGACAAACGTCAGGAACTGCATTTTGTACAGGTATTCCGCTGCGCGAAGAAGACCGGCATTGTAAAAGAGGATACAAAGCTTACTTTCCTTGGATTTGGTACGATGAACGGAAAAGACGGAAAACCGTTCAAGACCAGAGAAGGCGGCGTTATGCGTCTTGAGAACCTGATCCGCGAAATCACAGAAAAGATGTATGAAAAGATCACAGAGAACCGTACAGTATCGGAAGAAGAGGCAAAAGCAACAGCGAAGATGGTCGGAATGGCTGCAATCAAATACGGAGACCTCTCCAACCAGGCAGCAAAAGACTATGTATTCGATGTAGACAGATTCACTTCTTTTGAAGGAAATACAGGTCCGTACATCCTGTACACCATCGTTCGTATCAAATCAATCCTGAACAAGTACAAAGAATCAGGAAAGAGTATGGACGATATCAAGATCCTTTCGGCTACAAGTGAGAGCGAAAAGGCTCTGATGCTGGAAGCTGCGAAGTTTGGCAGTGTGATGGAGAATGTATACGAAGAACTTGCACCACACAAGATCTGCGCATATATTTATGATCTTGCAAATGCATTTAACCGTTTCTACCATGAGACAAAGATCCTGGCAGAAGAGGATGAACAGAAGCAGAAGAGCTACATTGCCCTTCTTACACTGACAAGAGACATTTTGACAACCTGCATCGATCTGCTTGGATTTGAAGCACCGGAAAGAATGTAAAAAGGCAGAAGCATCAGAAGTAATGACAATACGATAAAGAGGCGAGGACATATGACAGAGAAATTGTTTTACACAGACAGTCACCTGCAGGAATTTACTGCGGAGGTTGTGTCCTGCCGCCCGTGTGATAACGGATATGAGGCAGTTCTTTCAAGAACTGCCTTTTTTCCAGAAGGCGGCGGTCAGGCAGCTGATACCGGTCTGATTGACGGGATCAGAGTATATGATGTACAGGAAAAAGGAGAACAGATCTTTCACTATCTGGAAGGAGAACTGGAAGAAGGAAAGACCGTGACCGGTCAGATCGACTGGGACAAACGTTTTTCACGGATGCAGCAGCACAGCGGAGAACATATCGTATCGGGAATCGTTCATGCACGTTTTGGATATGATAATGTGGGATTCCATTTGAATGATGAGCTCTGCACTCTGGATTTAAGCGGTCCGCTCACAAAAGAAGAGCTCCGCGAGGTAGAGGATGCGGCAAATGAAGCGGTATTTGCAAATGTGCCGGTTCAGGTAAGCTATCCGTCCAAAGAAGAACTGAAGACGCTGGATTACCGCAGTAAGATTGAGATTGACGGTCAGGTGCGTATCGTGACGATTCCGGGATACGATGTGTGTGCCTGCTGTGCGCCGCACGTGAATTTTACCGGAGAGATCGGTCTTATCAAACTGGTGCAGAGTCAGAATTATAAAGGCGGTATCCGGATCACCATGCTGTGCGGAAGAAGGGCACTGAAGGATTATCAGCAGAAAGAAGAAAGCGTGAAGGCGATCATGGGAAGCCTTTCGGCGAAGGAAGAATTGATTGCTGAAGCAGTTGAACGCGTAAAAGAGGAATGTACACAGCTGAAGAGTGAACTTGCAGAGACAAGATATCAGATTCTTGAAGCACAGGCAGAAAAAATTCCGGAAGGACAGAAAAAGGTCTGTATTTTTGATAGCAAATTAAGTGGGAATGAACCACGTGAGCTTATGAACCTTGTACTGAAAAAAGGAACAGAAGTATGTGCGGTATTTGCAGGAAACGAAGAGAGTGGATACCGTTATGTGATCGGCAGTGAGACAGAGGATGTGCGCCCGTACAGCAAGATCCTCAAAGAACAGTTTGACGGAAGAGGCGGTGGAAAACCGGTCATGGTACAGGGTTCTGTAAATGGAAGTGAAGAGGCAATCCGAAAAGTTTTTGAGTAAGAGAAGGCGGAGATGAAGAATGCGAGACAGGAAAACAGGGAGAATTATCTGGTATTTGTTCAGTGCGGTTCTGATCAAATGGGGTGTGGAGATCGCAGTAGCGACATTTGCACTTTCCTGCGGTCTGCGCAGCAATATGGGAATTGGGGCAGTCTCTTCGATCATCACGATCCCAATGATTGCGTGGATCTACCGGAAAGATCAGGGACGCTATGAAAAGCAGCAGGAATCCTGGTGGAAATATAAGGCGGCTTCCCGATATGGAATGTGGCTTGTTATGCTCGTCGGTGCAGTGACTGCGTGTGTGGCGATGAATGATATCGTCATGCTGATGAATATGCAGAGGATCAGCCAGGTTTATCAGAGCACAGAGCAGATCATTTACAGTGCACCGCGTTGGCTTCAGCTGGCGGGAGCCGGGATTCTGGCTCCGGTTGCAGAAGAGCTTGTTTACCGCGGGATGATCTACCGGCGGATGCGCGAGAGCCTTACCGCTGTGCAGGCAGGTGTGTTGTTCGGTGTCGGTCATGGAAATCTGCCACAGGGACTTTATGCAATGGTACTCGGACTTCTGCTTGCCTGCATTTATGAAAAATTCCGGAATATTGCAGCTCCGATCCTGTTCCATATTGTTGTGAATATTACGTCATTATTGCTTTCGTGGTATGGGGGCTTTGAATGGATTCTGGGAACAGAGGGAAAAGCAGTTGGAATTACTGTACTGGCTACGTTGATTACTGTTATAATTTATGTAAAAATAAAAAATATAAGACAAGAAATACGATAATTAACTGAAAAATACTGAAAAAGTTTACAAAATAAATAATATCTGACAATTTCTGTAAAATTAGGGGTTTACTTTTGCAGACAAATGCTGTATAGTGTTAAATCATAAAAGCAACAACAAAACCGTTTTACAGAAAGGGCAGGTTATATGAGTGTAATACAACAAAATACAGAACAAGGCTTATACAGCCCTGATTTTGAGCATGACAACTGCGGTATCGGAGCTGTTGTGAACATCAAAGGGCAAAAGAGTCATGATACAGTCGCAAATGCGCTGAAAATCGTAGAAAATCTTGAACATAGAGCTGGCAAGGATGCCGAAGGGAAGACAGGAGACGGTGTAGGAATACTGTTACAGATTTCGCACAAGTTCTTTACAAATGTCTGTCGTCCCCTCGGCATCTTTTTAGGTTCTGAGAGAGATTACGGTGTGGGAATGTTTTTCTTCCCACAGGACGAACTGAAAAGGAATCAGGCAAAAAATATTTTCGAAGTCATTGCCGAAAAAGAAGGACTGAAATTCCTTGGATGGAGGGAAGTGCCGATCCGTAAAGAGATCCTTGGAAAGAAAGCACTCGAATGCATGCCGTGCATTATGCAGGGATTTATCGAACGACCGAAAAAAGTAAAACAAGGACTGGATTTTGACCGCAGACTTTATGTGGTAAGAAGAGTCTTTGAACAGAGCAGTGATGATACCTATGTAGCATCCCTGTCAAGCAGAACCATCGTGTACAAAGGAATGTTCCTTGTAAAACAGCTCCGGATGTTCTTTGAAGATCTGCAGAACCCGGATTATGAATCTGCAATTGCAGTTGTACATTCCAGATTCAGTACAAACACTAATCCAAGCTGGGAAAGAGCACATCCGAACCGTTTCATCGTACATAACGGAGAGATCAATACCATTCGCGGCAATGCAGATAAGATGCGGGCCAGAGAGGAAAACATGGAATCCGAGCATCTGGAAGGAGAGCTTTATAAAGTCCTTCCGGCAATCAATACCGCAGGTTCCGATTCTGCCATGCTGGATAACACGCTGGAATTCATGGTGATGAGTGGTATGCCGCTTCCGTTGGCAGTTATGATCACTATTCCGGAGCCATGGGCACAGAATGCAACGATGTCACAGAAAATCAAGGATTTCTATCAGTATTACGCAACGATGATGGAGCCATGGGACGGACCGGCATCCATCCTGTTCTCAGATGGAGATATTTTAGGAGCCGTACTTGACCGAAATGGACTCAGACCTTCCAGATATTACATCACAGATGATGACACACTGATCCTTTCTTCTGAGGTTGGTGTTCTGGATATCCCGCCGGAGAAGATCGTAGTCAAAGAAAGAATCCATCCAGGTAAGATGCTTCTTGTTGATACCGTTCAGGGGCGTGTCATCGACGACCAGGAACTGAAAGAAGAATATGCGGCAAGACAGCCTTATGGCGAATGGTTGAACAGTCAGTTGGTCAATTTAAGCGATTTAAAGATCCCGAATCAGAAAGTACCGCAGTATTCTAGAGAAGAATGCCAGAGACTGCAGAAAGCATTTGGATATTCTTACGAAGAAGTGAAGACTTCTATTTTAAATATGGCAATGAATGGAAGCGAAGGAATCGGAGCCATGGGTATCGATGCACCACTTGCCGTTCTTTCTGAGCAGCATCAGTCTCTGTTTGGATATTTTAAACAGTTATTTGCACAGGTAACGAACCCGCCGATCGACGCGATCCGTGAAAAAATCGTGACTTCGACAACGGTATATGTCGGAGAAGAAGGAAACCTTTTGGAACAGAAAGAGGAAAATTGTCATGTCCTGAAGATCAATGATCCGATCCTGACAGATACCGATCTCCTGAAGATCCGTAACATGAAAGTCGACGGTTTCCGCGTGGCAGAAATTTCTACTACTTATTATAAAAACTCCAGCCTGGAAAAAGCGATCGATTATCTGTTTATTCAGGTAGACCGTGCAATCCGTGAAGGCATGAATATCCTGATCTTAAGTGACAGAGGTGTGGATGAATATCATATTGCGATCCCGTCCCTGCTTGCAACCTCAGCGGTTCATCAGCATCTGGTAAGAACTAAGAGAAGAACAGAGGTTGCCATGATCCTTGAGACCGGAGAACCAAGAGAAGTACATCATTTCGCAACGCTTTTGGGATATGGTGCATCTGCGATCAACCCGTATCTTGCGCATGAATCGATCAAACAGCTGATCGATACAGATATGCTTCAGAAAGATTATTATGCAGCAGTCAATGACTATAATGAAGCTGTTATAAGCGGAATTGTCAAAATTGCATCGAAGATGGGAATTTCCACGATCCAGTCTTATCAGGGATCCATGATCTTTGAAGCAATTGGATTAAAACCGGAATTCATTGAAAAATATTTCACCGGAACTGTCAGCCGTGTCGGTGGTATCGGACTGGAAGAAATTGCAAAAGATTATATGGCAAGGCATTCCGAGGCCTTTGATCCGCTGGGACTTTCCGTAGATCTGACGTTGAACAGTGTGGGACAGCACAAGTCGAAGAGCGGTGGTGAAAAGCATCTGTACAACCCGAGAACGATCCATATGCTCCAGCAGTCTACAAGGCGCGGGGATTATGAAATGTTCAAGCAGTACACGCAGATGGTTGATGAAGAATCCAAAGGAATCACACTCCGTGGACAGATGGACTTCAATTATCCAAAGAAAGGAGTTCCGCTTTCGGAAGTAGAGAGTGTGGATTCAATCGTGACCAGATTTAAGACCGGTGCAATGTCTTACGGATCAATTTCAAAGGAAGCACACGAAACCCTTGCCCTTGCAATGAATGCACTGCACGGTAAGTCAAACTCCGGTGAAGGCGGAGAGGATATCGAGCGCCTTGGAACCGACAGAGGCTCTGCAATCAAACAGGTTGCCAGTGGACGTTTTGGTGTTACAAGCAGATATCTTGTCAGTGCAAAAGAGATCCAGATCAAGATGGCGCAGGGAGCAAAACCTGGAGAAGGTGGACATCTGCCGGGGGGAAAGGTTTACCCTTGGGTAGCAAAAACCAGACATTCTACGCCGGGTGTGGGACTGATCTCACCGCCGCCGCATCACGATATTTACTCGATCGAAGATCTGGCACAGCTGATCTATGACTGTAAAAATGCAAACAAGGATGCAAGAATTTCTGTGAAACTGGTATCTGAAGCCGGTGTCGGAACGGTTGCAGCGGGTGTTGCAAAAGCAGGAGCCGGACTGGTTCTGATCTCCGGTTATGACGGAGGTACAGGAGCTGCACCGAGAAGTTCTATCCATAATACCGGACTTCCGTGGGAGCTTGGACTTTCTGAAACACATCAGACACTGATCCAGAACGGACTGAGAGAAAGAGTCCGTATCGAGACAGACGGTAAGCTGATGGGCGGTCGTGATGTGGCGATCGCAGCACTTCTCGGTGCAGAGGAATTTGGATTTGCGACGGCACCGCTTGTAACCATGGGGTGTGTAATGATGCGTGTATGTAACCTGGATACCTGTCCGGTCGGAATTGCAACCCAGAATCCGGAACTGAGAAAGAGATTTGCCGGAAAACCAGAATATGTCATCAATTTCATGCGTTTTATCGCGGAAGAATTAAGAGAATATATGGCAAAACTTGGCATTCGTACTGTGGATGAACTGGTGGGAAGGACAGACCTTCTGAAAGTGAGAGATGTGCCGACATCCAAACGTGCCGCAACACTGGATCTTTCCAGAATCCTCAATAATCCGTATGCAAAAGAGAAGAAAGGCATGATCTTCAATCCGAAGAAAGTCTTTGATTTTGAACTAAATAAAACACTGGATGAAAGAGTTCTGGTAAAGGAACTTCTTCCGTCACTGGAAAAGAAACATACAGCCCGTACATTCGGCACAATCTTCGGTTCTGAGATTACAAGACGTTATCCGGACGGACTGGAAGAAGACAGCTATGTGCTGAAATGTAAGGGCGCAGGCGGACAGTCATTCGGAGCATTTATACCAAAAGGTCTGACACTGGAACTGACCGGTGACAGCAATGATTATTTTGGTAAAGGACTTTCCGGTGGTAAACTGATCGTTTATCCGCCGACTGGTGTGAAATTTAAAGCTGATGAAAATATTATTATTGGTAACGTAGCGCTTTATGGTGCAACAAGCGGAAAAGCCTATATCAATGGTGTGGCAGGCGAACGTTTCTGTGTCCGTAACTCCGGAGCAACAGCAGTTGTAGAAGGGGTCGGTGATCATGGATGCGAATATATGACTGGTGGACGGGTTGCAATTCTTGGCAAGACCGGAAAGAACTTTGCAGCAGGTATGAGTGGCGGTGTTGCCTACGTTCTGGATATGGACAGTGATCTTTATACAAAAGTCAACAAACAGATGGTTAATATCGAAAAAGTAACATCTAAGTTCGATGTATCTGAATTGAAAGGTATGATCGAAGAACATGTAGCAGCAACCAATTCCGAGACGGGAAAAGAAATCCTGGATCATTTCAAAGAATACCTGCCGAAGTTTAAGAAGATCATTCCGCGTGATTACGAGAGAATGCTGACCCGCATCCTTCAGCTGGAAGAAAAAGGTCTCAGCAGCGAACAGGCAAAAACCGAAGCATTTTATGCGATCAAAGAAGGAAGATAGGAGGCCAAAAACGTGGGAAAAGCAACAGGATTTATGGATTATGACAGATGCGATGCAGAGTGCGAATCTCCAAAAGAGAGAATTAAGCATTTCCGGGAATTCCACACGCCTCTGTCAAAAGAAGAGCAGGAAATACAGGGCGCCAGATGTATGGCATGCGGCGTCCCGTTCTGCCAGGCGGGACAGATGATCGCAGGGATGGCAAGCGGCTGTCCTCTGCATAATCTGGTGCCGGAGTGGAATGACCTGATTTATCACGGCAACTGGGAAGAGGCATATTACCGGCTGAAAAAGACAAACAATTTTCCGGAATTTACTTCCAGGGTATGCCCGGGACTTTGTGAGGCGGCATGTACCTGCAACCTGCACGGAAGCCCGGTGACGACTAAAGCAAATGAATATGGGATTATTGAAAATGCTTACGAAAAGGGATATGCAAAAGCATGTCCGCCGAAAGCGCGTACCGGCAAAAAGATAGCGATAATCGGTTCCGGACCTTCCGGTCTCACAGTCGCAGATCAGTTAAATAAACGAGGACATCTGGTAACAGTATTTGAGCGGGAAGATAAGCCGGGTGGACTTCTCCGTTATGGAATCCCGAATATGAAGCTGGAAAAACAGTTCATCGACCGGAAACTTGCAGTAATGGAAGAAGAAGGCATCCGTTTTGAAACTGGCTGCAATATTGGAAAAGATAAGAAATCTGCAGAACTTCTGAAAGCGTTTGACCGGGTGGTGCTTTGTTGCGGTGCATCCCATCCGCGTGATATAAAAGTACCCGGAAGAGATGCAAAAGGAATCCATTTTGCAGTGGATTTTCTGAAATCAACTACGAAATGTCTCTGGAAAAATGAGATGCAGCTGAAAGAAGGCGAATATATTTCTGCAAAGGGCAAAAATGTAATTGTCATCGGTGGTGGCGATACGGGAAATGACTGTGTTGGAACGTCGATCCGTCATGGTGCAAAATCCGTTCTTCAGCTGGAAATGATGCCGAAACTTCCGGATGAGAGAAGCGCTATGAATCCATGGCCGGAGTGGCCGAGAGTCTGCAAGACAGACTATGGTCAGCAGGAAGCAATTGCTCTCTGGGGACATGATCCGAGGGTTTATCAGACAACGGTAAAGGAATTTGTCAAAGATAAGAATGGAAATCTTTGCAAGGTGGTTCTTGTGAAACTGGAAAGCAAGAAGGATGAAAAGACCGGACGTATGATGATGGCAGAGGTCGCAGGAAGTGAGTACACGGTAAATGCAGAACTGGTGCTGATCGCAGCGGGGTTCCTCGGAAGTGAGGATTATGTGACAAAGGCATTCGGTGTGGAAGTCAATGAGCGCACGAATGTTAAAACAGCTCCGGGTGAGCATAAAACGAATGTGCCGAATATATTTACGGCAGGAGATATGCACAGAGGACAGTCGCTGGT
>ERZ791702.404-NODE-404-length-19244-cov-3.59102_pt1 | contig 19244 bp, 18 predicted proteins | sample MGYA00510050_ERZ791702 | MGnify/ENA primary metagenome ERZ791702 (study PRJEB30046, sample SAMN00715230) | human gut metagenome | study: EMG produced TPA metagenomics assembly of the A metagenome-wide association study of gut microbiota in type 2... | reverse complement strand
TTAGTATAAAAGGCTGACGGTTATTTTTCTATACACTGTTTTATTTGACGCTTACTTTTTATCTTTAAGTACTCGCTATTGAGCGTTTACGTATTTTTTTCTAAATGCAGGCAACAAAAAACAATCTGCCTTGACGAAAATCACTTCAATCAAAACAAACTGTTCTTCATATTTACTCTAATTTTATTTTATGAGAATAACTGATTTCACGAAATTTGCAGGTGAATCTGGAATATAAACAAGAGAAAAAAATAATTTTTAAACTCCATTTACACCCCATTTGGTCTTTTCGACACCACGCAAAGCCTTTATTTATGGGCTTTTCCGCAATTTTTTCAAGCTACTCAAACTCGCATGATCTAGTTTGATTTTGGTTATTTCAATACGGTTATCTATACTGTTTTATATTGATATTCCGCATCTTTTCCACACGTCATTTTTCGTTTCACATATTTTTAGTACCAATCCAGTACCATTGCATTTTTTCATTATTGTGTGTAGTTCCGATGGCTTGCAGGTTGGTTTACTATTCAGAGAATAATCATCTGATAGTTTGCAAGTCCACCTATGGAAATTATAATCTCCGGACGATGTTTCTGCAACTAGAAATTTTGAGGTACTAATGGATAGCATCATTCTTTTCCATATCATTCATCAATTTATCAAAGTCACTTTCATATAGTGAATCCTGTATAACTCTGTATTTCTCAAACTCACTTTCAGCAAATTCCTTTGCAATAGCTGCTGTTACTTTTCCTTTATCCTGAAGTACATCCGCATCATTAAATCTAAGAAATGCGTCAAGCTTTGTTTTCCAATCTTCCATAGTCATAGGAACATGTCTTCGTGCCTGTCTTGTTGCATAATCAAGATACATTGTCACAATTTCATTTAATTCTGCAAGTTCTTCTTTTTCCAAGTAGTTTTTTGCAATTGACACATCTGTTTTTACTATTTTACCGTCAGGCGCATTTTTCCATGATTTAAGTCCCATATGTTCCTTATTATGATCAGCTCTTGCCACTATCACTTCTGCCGCTGTATTACCATGAACTGCATAATGCATCTTATTCTGAACTGTTGCATAAAACTCTCTTGTCACCTGTGAATTCTTATCATAATCAACTGATGTTGCATATATATCTGTGATTTTCTGGTAAAATCTTCTCTCACTTGCTCTGATTTCCTGAATCTCAGCAATAAGATGCTCAAAATAATCTTCGTCGAAAATCTGTCCATTAATCAATCTGCTTTTATCAAGAACATAACCCTGCTTTGTAAATGTATCCAACACTTTGGTTGCCCATGTCCTGAACTGCGTTGCCCGTTCTGAATTAATTCGATAGCCCACAGCAATAATAGCTGCTAATGAATAGAACTTATAATTGTATGTTTTCCCATCATCCGCAGTTTGTGCAAATTTTGCACAAACTGAATTTTCATCTAATTCTCCCTCTTTAAAAATATTGCTCAGATGTTTTGTAATCACACTTCTATCTACATCAAAAAGCTGCGAAATTGCTTTCTGCGTAAGCCATACATCGCCATTCTGAACCCTGACTTCTATTCCGTCTTTTCCTGCATCTCGTGTGAAAACCAAGAAATCAACAGTGCTATTTCTTATCTGTAATTCTTTGCTCATAAAAGCATTCCTTTCTCTAGATTCTATCAATACATCTCTATAAAACATTTTCCCCGGTTTCTTTCAAATATCAAGAAGGGAATTTCTGCTTTTGCCAGCATACTATTATTAACTGGAACATATTCATAATTTTCAATATCTGGTATACACTTTATAGCTTTCTTTTTATCTATACCATATAGATTATTTTCACTGCTGTTCCATAAAGCCTTAATCTTCAAAACAACACATTTTGTTTGAACCATCACCTTATATTTTTCAAGCCTGCTTTTTTCTATCTCCTTTGATTTATCACCATAAGAAATAGTAATATATCTGGAATTGGATTTTATAATGCGAACATCTCCATTCCTTACTACCTCTTTAGGGAATCCCAAATCTTCAAAAAAACTATCATAATCTGTAATGCATTCTGGGAGTTCCATTTTGACTGCATAACTGCTATTTATAATATTCTGTATATCCTTATCATCAACCCTGAACATATAAATATTCCATCCCGTGCTATCGCCATCATCATCTAATATTGGAATAGAACCATAAGGATTAAACATATGTAAATTAGACAAATCATCTTTTGTTGGCTTTTTAAATTTGACTATTTCAAATGTTATGCTCATAAGTGTTCTCCTTTTTTATACATTTCTCAAAATAGTACTACATTTAGAATATTGTTTCTTAATATTCATTCAACTTCTTCCGAAAATGCATTATAGTATTCAAAAAAAATAACGCATAATTCTTTATATAATTCTGTTAAGTCTTCTGTGGGTTTATGTAAATGTTCTCTTCTATCAATTTCTTTCTTTACTTCTTTTAACTTTGCATGAACCCTTCCTAAATTATATATTAATTGATGTCGTTGCAAATACAATTTCATTTCATAAAACATATATTTTCCTAATGTCGTTTTATAATATATTTCTCCACTCGTATGTCGCCCCAAATGCTTCTCATATTCATCTGTACATGGATCAATAAATCCCTTGTTTCCAACAACAGCAACAGCACTACTATCACTCGGCCACTTATTTGATTTTGATATATTGCAAAATGGACACGCATATAATAAATTATCATATTGAAATTTTAATTCAGGGAATTTTTCCTTAGGAGCAAAATGTTCAACATGATACACTTTACTCCCGCCACCATATTTATCTAAATCGTCACAATATGCACATCTATGCTCAAAATCATTAATCAAACGTTTTTTATTCTCTCTGTTTGTTCTCCACATTATTCCTGTATATGATCTTTGCGGATTCTTTTGTTTTACATTCATTTCAATCCTCTTTCAGTAACAAGTCTATTTTATCAATTAATTCATCTAACTTATTAGATTTCAAATCATTCTTAACCTCATCAGGAATTGCTGCATGTCCATCAATACTTTTCTCTAATTTACTATCTAATTCCAAAATCCGTTTGTCTATCGCAGCTGACTGACCTTTCTGTGGCAATAAACTTTCAATTTCTTTTTTCCATAATTCTAGTTGTTTATGATATTTCACAACCTGTTGTATTAACTTATAGTGTAATTCAACTCTCTCCTGCGGTTCTGACAAATATCTTTCAAAATCAAAAATCTGATATACATCAAATACTTCTTGCTCATATAATTCATCTTCATAAGAAGTTAAAATAAACAGCGGAAACTCCATAAATCTTTCCTGTATATAACGGGCAAGTTGAACACCGGTATAAGGCACTGTTGCATACGATGCAAGGTTATAATCAATCAGCAAAGCATCTATTTTTTCATCTATAATATATTCTGCAATATCATTCATATCAGCAGACAACGGAATTTCGAGCACTTCAAATCTGACATTTGAATACCTATCAGCCTTTTGTTTTGATGCATCTTTCATGCCATATAAAAGATATGCCATCATTTGTGTGACTTTACTTCCATCGTCATCAATAATACCAACTTTTATTACTTTCATCAAAATTTTTCCTCCTACAACGGAATTCTTATTTCTAAACCAAAGCCATTTTGAATCTGTGTTAATTTATAATCTCCATTATATTCTCTCACAGTAGATGCAATAATATACATTCCCAATCCTGTTCCTATAACATTACCGAACTGATCATACTTACTTGTTGAACCAAGTGTGAAAATTTCATATGGATTCTTAAATTTATTATCTAATCCATCTCCGTTATCCAAATAATTTACGACTAAATTCTCATTGGTTTTTAACTCAATTCTTATTTTTCTATTCTTTGTAGATGATTTTGAAAAAGCTTCTATTGAGTTAATAATTAAATTATAAAATATGCTCTCAAAATCCGATTCAAAAATTCTTCTTTCCGCATTTTGCTCATCTTTGATTAACTCTACCTGTACCTTTTTTTGTACAAGAATTGGCTGTAAAACATTTACTATCTTCTCAATCGTATCATAAATGTTTTTCTTTAATCGCTTACGCTTATCCTTCTTGCTTTGATTTGTAACTACTGTTATCCAGGATTTTAAAAATTGATCATTCTTGTACAAGTCATTTAAATTTCTCTCAATAAGCATTTTATTATCATTTTCGATAGCCATACGCATAGGCTCTACCCTATTAACAAGCAATGCGTTAATACTTTTTAAATCATGCACTATTGAAGTTGTGATCAATCCATTTGTTGCTAATGCTCTTAGCAATTTTAACTCAGTAATTAACTCCTCTCTTTCTTCTTCAAAATATTGAACGGTTTTCGCCAAACTTTCCATTTTTTCCTTCTGAGCTTTATAATTTTTATCTTTTTTTCCACTCAAAACACTTTTTGCAATTTGACTACCTTCTTGTTTTGTTTTTTCTTTATGATTTACCCTATCATCATATATTTTAAAACCCCTCGCAATATATGCTCTATCCTTCTCAAGAATGGAAATAATTCTTATGAGAGCATCCTTTAATAACTTAAAGCTTTCATTTTCGATTATTCCTTCTCTACTTGATTTGTCCAGGATTGAAGCATTATTTATACGCGAAATAAATACTGTACCTTGACCTTGAGCATTACGAACAGTCCATGCTTCCGTCTTACTTGATACAGCAACTGGATTTGCATTATTTCTAGCTTCTAAACCTAGCCAATCAAATGAATCCGACCCATTCTCACCATATGGTCTAACCCAAAAATTATCACGATATATTTTTATTCCGCCATGTTCTTCCAGCCATTCATTTCGTGTTTTCCCTATTTCTTTATAAAAAAACACTTCTTTTTTCTGATTCTGTAATTTCATAAAGATATACTCAAATGTAAAGCTGCCTATCTGCTTAATTCTTTCTATATATTCAGAATCACTTGTATTGAACAATTGACTTATTGAATATGTAAATTCTAAACATTTCGCTTTAAAATCTTCTTTTCTATATGGATACCTCATAAACCTTTCTTCACGAAAAACATTTTCCGGAATCTTATCAACATCAAATTCATTCCTATAAAGATTAATCATAAAATTCTCTCCGTCAAAAACTGATTTAATTTTATAATCAAACTCATCTGAAAAATTGTTTTCTATTAATTCATACCCAGAATCTATACTTTTTTGCTGACAAATATAAAACTCATCTTGCTCTTTGGGAGGAATAAGAAATTCCATTGATTTTTTAATCCTCTCTATTTGATTATTAGTCCATTCATCACGCAAATTACTAATTTTTATTATTGTTCCGGTAGAAAAGTCAATTTCCTTCTCTATCCTATGCTCTAATTGTATTATTTTGTTTTTGACAGTATCCGGTATAAGCTCATATAAAGATAAACTAACATATTCAAATTCTGCTTCAATATCCTCAAGTAGATTCCCCTCTTCTTCAAAGCTATTCCAATTTGTTTTCCATCGAATAGTTGCATGCTCCTCTTGGCTTTTTGTAAACAATTCACACACTCCACCTAATCTATCCAAGGCAAATCGCCCGATACCCTTTTCTCCTGATTTTATACGTTTTTTCTTGGAAATATACTCTTTTTTCTTATTATCAGTACCAATCATCATCCAATTGTCTTCGATAATTTTCTTTGTCATTCCTGAGCCATCATCAATCAAAAAAATACTATCATTTTCAACATCAAAAAGTATGTAACACATTGTTGCATCCGCATCATATGTATTCTTTATTAATTCTATCAAAGCACTTTCGACTTTAGAAACACTTTCTCTTCCCAATAAAATTGTAGCTCGTGATGAAATTTTGTATTTCATTTTTTCCATAATAAATTCCTCCGGAACTAAAACATATAATTTTCAACATCCTTCGATGTTATTCTCACCGATTTACCACTTATAGGTATACCAACTTTAAAAACATACTCTTTAAATTCGCCACTTCTAAGTATTCTCATTGCATCTATCAATTCATATTCATTATTATCTTCCTTTTCCACGATATACATTCCCGCATATGGTATACATTCCTGTTCTAATTCATATACATCTACATCATTTGTCACAACTGTTGAAATCAGAAGTTTTTTGCTATTCAAACCACTCAACGCCTGTGATCGACCATACTCATACCATTTTGCACTATTATCACTTTGCCTTTTGCTTAAATCATCTCGGAACTCATTAAGATATGCCGCAGCCTCTGGATATAATCGTTCAAACTCACCCTCTCCAAAACGTACTAGCCCATTTTCGTCGTATGTGTACGGAAAAATGATTTTTTCGTGCTTACCATATCTTAATGTTCGAGGTGTTTCAGTACTTCGAATCACTGCTCTTTCAATAGTATGGTTACCACAAACATAGCCATTATCTACTTCGGTATATGCCCCATCTGACAGAACATATGCTTTATTTAGAAGTGTTGCCACAACATGTGACACCTTAAAATAATCCCCAAATCGATGTTGTCCCACTTCATTCTCATCTGCAAAAAACCACTTTTCATCTAGTTGAGCAATAGGTATATCTATCGCATTTTCCATACTCATGTCCTGATAATGCAAAATCTCCTGCTGGCGTTGTTTGTCTAACACCATAATGGATGACTTAACTAATGCCTTATCAAATATTTTAACTTGTTTGTAATCCTTTATTTGGGCAATGTACGGACTCATAAAAATCCTCAGATTATGTCCAAATACAGTTTTATAAATACTACTTGGAATAAGATAAGACATTTTCCCGTTATCTGCTAATGAATTAATACTTTTCTCTATAAATGCATAGCAATAATCAAATTTTCCTTTGACACATGTAAAGAAATTACTCTTTACAAACAGCTGTTCCTCCTCTTTCAATTCACTGTATGTAATATAAGGAGGATTTCCAACAATATATTGAAATTTAATAGTAGTATTCCACTTCAAATAATCTGCATTTATCACTTTCCAATCAACTTTGTCAATATCGTTACGTTTTAATACTTCATCTAAATTATCAATACACTTTTTATACTGTTCTTCATCAATCTCGATTCCATATATGTCTTTTGCTAACCCATTCTTTATTCTTGTTCTAGACAAACCATTTTCCTTACAATCATCAATATACCTTTGAACTACCGCAACCAGGATGTTGCCATCACCACAGGAATTCTCTAGTATTTTTTTCCCATATAAATTATGGGTATAACCCACACTATCTAGTAATTCTCTTACATAATTTTCAGGCGTAAATACCTGGCACTTCTTGTTCATAGTTTTCTCTTCACTTTCTCTATTCTTCCTTACTCAATATCCATATCTGCTTGAGTGGTATTTCTGCCTTAATGGCAGAGCTTAAATTATCGTAATTATCAAATAGTTCTTTACTAGCATCGGTAGCGTCATATGTATAATCACCGACAATTTTACGCCACCTCTTTATACCTCATAAATACATACTCATAAATTTTCTGTCTATATGCAAATATTGCATTATCAGAATAACTCTCTGGTAATTCTTCCCAGAGAATCGTGCCTATAAGAGTATCAACTTCTGCCTTTGTTTCCTGCTTCTCTGTCCAATGGTCAAGTTCAGATATCTTTGCTTTTATCTTTTCCAGCAAGTCTATCGCAACTTTCTTTATCTTATTGATATCTTCTTTTGAAAGATTTTCATTGAAAAGCATATCATACAATGACAGTTCTTCATCACTTGTAAAGCCCTCTCTGACATAACGCTTTTCTTCCTGATTCATAGAATTAGCCAGATTCATCAAGTCCATAAATGTCTTTTCAATATTTGCCCTGTCCTGCTCATTATTATATTCATCAATGATTGTCTGATATCTTTCATAATAATCCACACGACTTGGATTTTCTTTGAGCATACTGTCTAATCTTGTTTGAATCAGTTCATCCAAATCTGTAATGAGCAGATTCTTTTTCTCTGTCTTTGCAAACTCTCTTCGAAGCAAATCAAAATCTATTCTACTGATATCAAAACGCTTAGCTATGTCATTATTATTAGATTCCTGTTCGATCATTATATATTCACCTAGAATCCCATTAATCTGAACCATCAAATCAACATTATCACTGTGTTTCTTCTTTTTCTTTAGTTCATCAGATATTGCTATAATCGCGTCTTTTTTGTTTCTATCCTCATCCGATATATCATCTCTGTCCAGATATTTCATCATACGATTTATTTCGTTTGCATATGTCGTAAACTGCTTGCGTGATTCTCGGCTATCAGAAACAGCATTTGCTGCTGTCTGTAGTAATGCTAATTTTGAAAAGTCTTTTGCCTTAATCAAATCTTCCAACTCAAAATTTCTGCTACATAAAAATTCTATAGCTGCTGATATAGTTTCCAGCACGTGCTCTATAAGTTCTTCCTTATCTATTGTTGGATCAGTCTCTCTTCCTCCAACATTTGCTGTATAATCTGCAAGTGCTTTACGAAGTGCCTTTACTATGCCAATATAGTCAATAATAAGTCCGTTACTCTTGCCCTCTGCCACACGATTAGCTCTTGCTATTGTCTGCATGAGAGTATGTGCTTTCAATGGCTTATCAAGATATAAGCATGATAAGCACTTTACATCAAATCCTGTAAGCCACATAGCACATACAAACACTACACGAAGTGGATTATCTTTATCCTTAAACTCCTTATCGAGTTCTCTTTTCTCCATCTTCTCACGATGTGGTTTTATATCAAGATTCCATTTTTTAAATGTCTGAATCTCATTCTGCTCCTGAGAAATAACAACTGCCATTTCAGTTTCTTTCATCCATTTAATCTTGCGTTCCAGTTCCTGTGCTTCCTGCTGTGATACTTTTGATTTTATGCCTTCTAATCGTTTAATTTCTTCTTTCCAATAATCCTGCACAAGGTTATACATACGAACACAAGTCACTTTATTCAGACACACGAACATAGCCTTACCGCTTGTCCACAAATCCGAATAATGCGAAACAAAATCTTTTGCTACTGACTGAAGTCTTTGCGGTGCTGTCATAATATGAATTTCTTTCTTAAATTCATGCTCCAGCTTTTCTGTCTGGTCTGGATCTAAATCTGCTGCCTCAATCGCATCCAATATCTTATCCGTAATATCCGGATTATCTAAATCCAAAATCTTCTCTCCACGATTCTCATAATACAACGGAACTGTTGCTTTATCCTCAACTGCTCTCTTAAAATCATAGATAGAGATATATCCACCAAATGTTCTCTCTGTAATATTGTCATTCGATAATAATGGCGTTCCAGTAAAACCAATACGTGCGGCTGTAGGCAACAAATTCATCATATTATCTGCAAATATTCCATACTGACTCCTATGTGCTTCATCGGACATTATAATAATGTCATGATCTGGTATGATTGGCTGTACATCTTTCTTATTAAATTTCTGAATCAAAGTAAATATAAAGCTAGGATTTCCTTGCAATTTTGTTATAAGGTCATCACCACTCGTAGCAATATACTTTGCAGCCTTTGTTTTTCCAAGTAATCCACAATTTTCAAAAGTATCGCTAATCTGTGTATTTAACTCATCCCTGTCTGTCAAAATCACAATCGTTGGAGAACCTGCAAATTTTCGCCTAATTTTCTGTGATAAAAATACCATAGAATAACTTTTACCAGAACCTTGTGTATGCCAGAATACACCAAGTTTTCCATTATTCAATTTGCGTGCTTCATACGCCTTAACAGCCTCATTTACACCCAAATACTGGTGATTTCGTGCTAGAATCTTTACTGTTTTTCCTTCTGAATGGTCAAATAATATGAAATTTTCCAACAAATCAAGGAAGTTATCCTTTTTGCATATACCTCTAAGCATCGTTTCAAGTGCAACATTACCTTCTTCCTGCTCAGACAATCTTTTCCACTCATGAAAAAATTCATATTTACTACCTAATGTTCCCACTTTAGCCTCTGTTCCATTGGACAACATAAGAAATGTATTATAATAAAACAGATGTGGTATTGTATCAAGATAGTCTGTATAGTTATCTGTGTATGCATTCTGCACATCTACAGAATTCTTCTTCAATTCTATAAAAAGAAGAGGTATTCCATTTACAAAACCTACAATATCTGTACGTCTTCGATAAAGATCTCCATGTATTTTCATTTCCTTAATAGCAAGGAAATCATTATTCTCTGGATTATTAAAATCAATGACAATTGTCTTCTTTTCCTCAATCTGACCATTCGGCTTTTTCACCTTCACCGGAATACCATCTCTTATATATCCATATTTTTCCTCGTTTATCTGCATAAGAGAGGCTGATGACATATGACTTTCAAATGTTTTTATGGCATCTTCAAGTAATGCCGGGGTAAGCCATGGGTTGAGTTTGGAAAGTGCCTGCCTAAAATATTTCACAAGAAGAATTTCCTTATATGACTTTCTGCCAAAGGTGCCTGTCTCACCCAGAATTTCTGTGTTATAAGCAAGTTCTACACGCCAACCAAGTTCATCTTCAAGAAGGTGACCAGCACTTTCCTGTACTAATATATTTTCAGAATAATCATAACTCATGGCAATACCTCCATTTATACTTTGATTTCTCCACTCATAAGTTTAGGTAATAAACGATTGTGAGCTTCTCTAGCTATATCACATTGTTTTTGTAACACTTCAATTCTACGATAATATATTTCAAACATCGCATCATATTGTTTCATAATAGAACAATTAGGAATCAAAATCTTCATATCCATCATAGCCTCTGGCTTTAAATGAAGAACATTAACGCCATTAGCTAATAGAGATAATCTCTTACTAAGTCCACCATATAGCATCGTTTCATACAAAAAGCCTCGCGTTACCTTTTTAGGTATTATCTTTATCAAATCCATAGAAAACGTCATTTTTTCACCTAAATCTGGAATAATAGCAACTTGCCCTACCAAACGTCGCTCTTGAGTCATGTCTGTAATTCCCATCACTATATCACCAACATTCAATGTTTGCTCATCCTTAAACTTCCCGATAAAGCGTTTTTCTGCATTGCGGTTATAGCCGCCATATGCCTTTATATTTTTTAAATTTATCATTAAAACACCACCAGCATTTACAATTTCTTTTGATGTATATGATTTTCCTCTTACATAATCAAATATATCCGATAATTTTTCTCTTTTCCATCCTTCTGGTACTCCATCAGCAATCTTTACATTCTCATAACTCGGAAAATGTAAATCTACAAACCATTCTCTATATAGACGTTCTGCTGCTTCCTCCAATAAGTTAATTTGCTTTTTGTTGTTTTCAATCAGATTATCAAAATCTGAAAGAACATTTGCTATTTGTCTTTGTACATTAATTTCTGGCAAATCAAACTCATATGCCTTAATAGCTCCAATTGCAATACGCATTTGATTAGCAGCGCCTCTCCCTTTGTTTTGAATATAATGTACAAAAGTTCTTTCCTTACAAAGATAGCCAAGATAACGTTGATCTAACACTTCTGAATCTTTTGTTTTTAAACAAACTGCATTTTGGTTTAAATAAAATCCATCTACTAACGAATTAACAATGATCGAACGACCAGCCGCAGATTCTACAAGATTAGGATGTGACCCCACTGTTGCAATAACAACATCTCCTGTTGACAATCTATGTTTTTCATACTTTTCCTTTGAAGAAACTGGCAAATAATTAATATCCTCAACCTGAAACCCACTGTTTTTGCAGTTACTTACTTTTAATACTGGCAATCCCGAATTTACATATTCTTTATCACTCCACGCTCCACCATTAATAAATTCACATATGTCATCCATTTTTTTAATGTTCATAGTCCCATCTCCTTCATATTCTGCGAGATAGTATCCATCAAATCATTTGATTCTGCCTGCAATGTTAAAAGTTCTTGATGTATCTCTGCCATTCGCTCTTCAAAATTCACACCATCATCTTCCACAGGTGCTACACCAACATAGGCTCCCGGAGTAAGTGACCACCCTTTTTCCTCAATGCTGATTCCATCTTTATCATCACATTTTACATCATCTGTTGTATAAGCAACTTTACATAGCTCAAGAATATCATGATACTCTCCATCGCCAAATTTTTCGTATAGCCAATTCGCTTCTTTAGCTATTATAAGCCTTTCTGTAAGTTCAGAAATTCTATCATCGTATTCGGTCTGTAATTTTTTCTTTTCTCGCTTATCTGCTGCCTCAACTGCTGTTTTGGCTTCTGCACGAAGTTTCTTTAATCTTTCAGTCAAATCATGAACCTGTTTATCAAATAATTTGTCACTTCCAAGTGCATTTCTATATTCATGAAGTAATGCAGTATATTTCTCGCTTTCTCCACGATATAACCAGACAATAGCATTCAGATTTTTAAGTTGCCACTCTGACCATTCATTCAATGTACGGTCAACCTCTGTATAATATTTTCTCGCATCAATAAAGAGAACTTTATTCTTCAATTTTTCCTTTTTGCCTTTATCAAAAAACCACAATGAACACGGAAGGCTCTTTGTATAGAAGAAATTGTTGCCTACACTTATCATCACATCTACATGACCTGTTTTAACAAGTTTTTCTCTTATATTCTTATCGCTTCCCTGACTATCTGTTGCAGATGAAGCCATTACAAATCCAGCTCTGCCCTTTTCGTTAAGATAAGCATAAAAGTACGAAATCCATAGATAATTTGCGTTTCCAATTTCTTTATACTTGTTTTCTTTCGGGCATCCAAACGGAAGTCTTCCCGCATTGGATGTTGATTCTGCCTTTACCTTGTCCACATTGAATGGTGGATTTGCCATTACATAGTCACAGCAACCTTCAAGGTTATGAGCATCATGATAAAATGTATTCGCTTCATCACCAGATTTTATTACCCCTGTAAGCCCATGAACTGCCATATTCATAAGACAAAGCTGTGCATTATATTCCACTTTCTCCTGTCCATAAAATGTCATACTACTATTTGCTTGCAAACCAGCTTCATTTACAAAGTCGCCTGTCTGTACAAACATTCCCCCCGAACCACAAGCTGGATCCAAAAGTACTCCTGATGATGGCTCCAATATATTAACAATCATTTTCACAAGAGATTTTGGTGTAAAGAATACTCCATCATCCGAAGCTATATTTTTTGCAAACTTGTTAAGGAAATACTCATAAATTCTGCCTATTACGTCTCCACCAACTTCATCAAGTGCGTTGTTATTGAATATGCGAAGCAGCTCTCCCAGCAGTTCATCAGAAAAATCTGTATAACTTTTAGGCAATACACCTGCTAACTGTTCACTTTGCTGTTCTACAAGTTCCATAGCATTGTTTACTACCTCACCCAAACTATTCATTGCCTGTCCAGTAATATTTTTCAAATCAGCCGATGCCATATTTTCAGGAAGATTCATAAGATAATCATACTGTGCTTCTCTCGGCAAAAACAGTGCACTTTTAGCAGAAAAATCCTTGGCTTCTACAGGCATTCGCCTACCATTACGCATTGGTCTATCCTTTAATATCTCTGCTTCCACCAATTTAAATCGACTATACGCATATCTTAAAAAGAGTAGTCCAAGCACCGGCATACAATACTGGTTTGATGTCAGTTTAGAACCTGCTCTTAGTAAATCTGCTGATTCCCATAAATCAGCTTCTAACTTCTTTATACTTCTGTTATCCATTATTTTTCTCCTGTTTTTCTATATCTACAATCTGAACAACATCCCCGATATCACATTGAAGCACTTCACATATTTTTTCTATAACTGTCAATGTGACTGGCTCGTTATTAGTCATTTTTGCCATTGTTCCCTTACTAATCTTTGCCTTGCTACATAAAGCACCTTTATTCATTTCCTTATCAATCAGAATTTTCCAAAGATTATTATACGAAATTGCCATACTACACCTCAATTTTGTTTATATGTTCTTAACAATATAGGGCTTAAACACCTCTTTAAGCATATCATATATAGTCTATTTTTTCAAACCGCAGGAATATTTTTTTGTACTTTGCAAGAAGCAGCGGAATCACCTTCCTCCTCATGTTTCTTATCCAGCAAACCTGCTAATTTACTCTGTGTAGACGGATACAGATGTGAATAAGTATTCAACGTGGCTTCCACCTTTTCATGTCCAAGGCGTTCTGCAATCTCCAATGGAGCCACTCCCATATCCACCAGCATACTGGCATGGGAATGACGGAGATCATGCAAACGAATCCTTTTTACACCTGATTTTTCAATTCCAGCCGCCATACACTGCTCCATATGGGATTTTGTGAAGTGAAACAAACGCTCATTTTTCATAATTCCGTACAGATGGCTGCAATACTCTCGGAACTCATTCGCCAGAAAATCTGGCATGGTTATAATCCTGATACTTTTTGGTGTTTTCGGCTGTGTTATCACATCTTTCCCTTTTAATCGCTGATAAGATTTCGTAATGGAGATGGTCTTTTCCTCAAGATTGATGTCGTCATAAGTAAGGGCAAGCAATTCACCGATACGCATTCCGGTCCAGTACAATATAAGAAACGCCATTCTTGTCTCCGGTTTATCACTTACTGTCTCCAGAAAATCATTGAACTCTTCCTGCATCCAAAAATCCTTCGGTTCTCCTTTGCTCTTGCCTATCGCTCCTGCCTTCCTGCAGGGATTATCCTGCAGGTTATAATATCGAATAGCATAGTTGAAGATTGCAGTCAGCTGACAGTTGATTGTTTTCAAATACGTCTGCGAATAGCCTTTTCCATTCTTATCCTTATACATCAACAACTCATTTTGCCATGCACGTACATCTGCCACCGTAATCTCACTAAGAATCTTTTTCTCAAAATACGGTCTGATCTTCAAGTCAATGATGTAACGCTTTGTATACATGGTGTGTTCACGAAGTCTGACATCCATATCCTTATAGTAGATTTCCAGGAAGTTCCCGAATTCGATATCCACACCCTGGCTCTGTTGCTGAAGGAAGTCTCGCTCCCACTCTTTTGCTTCACCTTTGGTTCGGAATCCTCGTTTTTGTTTTCTCTTTTGGTTGCCCTGCCAGTCTTTATAATAGACCTGAACTTTCCAGTTCTTTCCTTCTTTGTAAACACCCATTGCTAATCCTCAACCTTCATTCCATAAATCTTTTCTGCCAAAAATTTGGTAGAGATTTTTCCAGCTACTACAATATAGCCTTTTGCTTTCAACTCCTTGTTGTACTCTCGCATCAAATTGTAGGCATATGCTTTAGAAACACCAAGAATTGCACACACATCATCCACATCCATATACATTTTTTCCTGCACCATACTCATATCGCTTTATCCTCCTTCAAATATTGCTCAACATGTTCCAGACCATAGATCTTGTCCTCTACATAACGGGTTGGTACCCGACCGAGAATCACATAATAGTTCTTACTTGCCAGATCTGCATTCATTCTTTCCACCACCCGGTAAGCAAAAGAAACTGATAACTCAAAGAGTTCGGCAATGTCTTCCACTGATAAATACATTTTTCTTTTACGCATGAAACCATTCCTTTCCTTCTTCCTGTGGAATCTCACAGGTATCTTCTACCCCGTAGAAACGCTTCACAAAATACTTTGTCGGAACTTTTCCTCTAAGCGTCAAATATCCCTGTTCTTCCAGCTCCTTATTCAGATTGCCAATGATCTCATAAGCCGATGTCTGTTTCACCTCCAGAAGTTCACATATATCAGCTGCCTTTAAAAATAATTTGTTCTGCATAATCAGTACCTCCTGTATTTTGAATATTTATCTCTTCATATACTCTGTACTGGCAGATGCAAAATCGGACATCATTTTCCGAAATTTAGCAAATTATTTTAATTTTACAGTTTCCATATGTGTTATCTCTGAATCATGGAGTTTATATCATTGAAAAAGGGTATAAAAAAACAGTCTGCCCTGACGGAAAATATTTCCATCAAAACAAACTGTTCTTCATATTCACACTAATTATATTTTCTAAGCATAGTTACTTTTTGCGAAAATCTCAGATAACTCCGGAAAGAAAACAAAGAAAAAAAATATTTTTTAACTCCATTTGCACTCCACTGGAACATCCAGACAGCCCGCAAAGCCTTTATTTATGGGCTTTTTCGCAATTTAGTCCGCTACTCAAACTCGGGTGTGGATTAGATAATCCAGGTAGTTTTCAGTACACATTTGTGCCTTTTTGTATTCGTATTCTCTGGATTTTATCTGATATTTTTCTCATGCCAAATTATTAGAGCCAAAATAGAGCCATCACACTTTCTATTTTTATTCCCCCCGCACCTTAAATATTATCTAAAAATTCAAATGTCAAAAATGCTTATCTGTGTTTCCTTTAACGACACAACCTTTCTAGTACTAATCTTATCATCTTTTTCTATATGACCACATAAAAGTGGTGACAAAGGATCATACTTTTGGAAATTAGACTCCACACTTTTCGCACTATAATTCGCATAACAATATACACATCCATTTTTACATGTATTATATGTACCTACCTCAACACTTTCTACACAGCCACATTCAATACGCTGATTTTTGTCTTTATTTATCTTTAATTTGCAACCTATAATTTTTTCAATTAATTCCTTATCAATACAGGAATTATGAATTATTCCATATTCATCCAAATCAATTTTTTCAGCACAACTTCCAATTTTGATATGATTTTCTTTTGCTATATTGCTTAATTCTTTTGCAAATTCCCGTAATTCACTATCGCTCAAATCATAACTTAACAAATCATCCATATTTTTCTTATTCTTAGGATAAATATCCAAAAAACTGATTACACATTTTTCTGTATATCCACTTAATGCCTCTGCAATACTTCTAAATGCTTTTAAATGATATTTGGCATTATACCTATTACTAAAAAAAATAGGATCATATCTCCAAACCACCTTTTCTTTACCTATTCTATTTGATAATTCTTGAAAAATAGGAATGACTGATGTTTTTTTATTTGGCAAATTTCTCTCCACATCATTTCCGTACCCCGTAAGTGTGAACTGAAAATAATAATTATACGCTTCTAGTTCGTCTAATCTCTCCATCATTGGCAACGGATTTTTAGTCCAAAACACAATACAGTCTACCACATCTGGCGATATTTTAATTTTACTTATTTGATGAAAATTCATTGGATTACGAACATATAAAAATCCCTCTTTTAATCTATTAAAAAACCATTCAGAATAATAATTCGGAATATCTGTTCTTCTACTTACACTCAAAATCATCTAATCACTTCTTTCTGCTCTTTTTTTATGAGTATCTGTGCACTAGCACAACTGTCAAATGGATTATATGCCTTTCTTATTTCATCCGGAATGTCATCAAAAATAAGACAATTCCTTTTATATTCATCCCCATATTCAAAATGTCTGTCTTTATTGTTGTTATTAAAATGCATTCTCCTAACTATCTTTGGATTACCAATTTTTGATTCCAATGCATCAAAAAATTCTCTTCCACCATTATATGCTTTGCTTAAGTTTATGTCGTTACATAAAATATAAATCGGCTTTTCACCACATGCATTTAAAAAAGTCGCCAACTTATCAATAAACTGATTTATCTCTATTGTACTCGAATTCTTATACATATCTGAAAATACATATTGAAAAATCAGTACATCGTGAACCCAGCTATGTCTAGTAATTATATCAACTAATTCTAATATATCTTTTTGATAAAAATTAATTCCATTTCCAAAATATTCTTTAATATCACTCCAAATACGCCTCCATACATTCCCTAATGGATCAATCCCTCTATATTGCAATTTTTCATAATTAAGTACACCTTTTTCTTTAAGATAATCAACTGCTGCTAACTCTGTACACGGACCACACCCAACGGACATAATCTTTAACGTTTTCTTATTTCGAATCTCAGCAAAACAAGCTAAACCATATGTGATTTCCGAGGCATATTTATATGCATATTTACAATAATAACAATCTGCCATATGAACACAATCATATTTTCGTGGTACTGGCGCATTCTGCGGATAATGCACATGTTGCAGACACTTCTGACAGTCACCTGGGCAATTATCTCCGTATGAACAGTCTTCACATTGTTCATGCTCGTTTTGAAATTCATCTCTATAAGAACATTTTTCAATTAAGTCATATAAAAGCATATCCCTCTCCCCTTTGCTTTCTGTTTCATATATTGTATCATTTTTTCTATTATAATTGAAATGATTTTCAATTATCGTTGTCTAGTTGCACAACATTATTATCAAACGAAAAGCAAGCCTTTTCAGACTTGCTTTCTATCATACTTTCCTTATTGGTAAATAATCTCTTTCTCCACAATCTCCTTCACATACGCCTGTATATTGTTCATTCTTCTAACCCCTTCTAAGACATTTTCCACTCTTCTTATCGTTCTCTATCCATAGATTTTTTCTTGACTGACCGTTTTGGCTGCTGTCTGCCTTCCTGCTGATAGCGGTGCAGCTTTTCCAGTACACTCGCTTTTTTCGGCTGTTCTAACGGTTTCTCTTTCTTCTGTTCTGTCTGATTTTTCCATGCCCTTAGTTCTTCGTTGTATTCTATAATCAATTCTTCTGCCTTGTTATAAACCTTCTGAAATGCTTGCACATTGGGATAGCCTTCCCGCTTTACTATCTGTTCCAAACTCTTGTGCAGACGCTTTTCCAAATCCTCTAACAGTTCAATTTTCCCCTCCAAAGATTTTCGCTCTTTGCCTTTAAATAGTCCTCGTAACTCTGACAGTTGCTTTTTCAAAGAAGAAATATCCTGCTGTGTGCGTTTTATCTCCATGGACTGTCTCTGCAATTCATACATGATCTTCTGCATATCTTTCCATTCCTGCAAATCAATCTTTGGTACAGGTTTCGGCGGTAGTTTAAATTTGAAAATTACTTCCTGCAAAAAATCTTTCGCACCTCGGATAATCTGCCGGAACATATCCGGCAGCCAACCGTGTGTCCTGATAGATTGCAGCGTTTTGTCTGTGATTTTTTCCTGCTTGATCTTCAAAATATCTTCTTCGGGAACCCCCTCGACTAATGCCACATCAACTGTCCGATTCCATTCCTGCCTTGCCGCATTGTCTGCCTTTATCTCCTCTGCTTTCGGATTGTTCTTTCCGATTTTCTTGGTTGCCAGATATACGCCGCCCTGTTGGAATACGGATAGTTTTTCTGATTCCTCTTTTACATATCGGTT
>ERZ791702.403-NODE-403-length-19264-cov-2.94065_pt1 | contig 19264 bp, 19 predicted proteins | sample MGYA00510050_ERZ791702 | MGnify/ENA primary metagenome ERZ791702 (study PRJEB30046, sample SAMN00715230) | human gut metagenome | study: EMG produced TPA metagenomics assembly of the A metagenome-wide association study of gut microbiota in type 2... | reverse complement strand
TTATTTATAATAAGATCATTACCGACATTGCTCGCAAGGTCGTTGAATTATTAAAGCACCTAAATGATTCTTAATATAAATTCTATAAAACTTTGTTAATGGCGGGGAAAGGAGAACAGATCCAGTTGAATGAAATACGGCCCATCCTTGTTCCTCATTGTGTGGACGGGTGCTACTTATTATAATTTTTGTTCTTAATTAACTATATAATTTTTCTTCAAGTGCCTTAATTCTATTTTCAAGTGCCGTGCTTCGGAATTGATCATATACATCTTTGTAAGTAGTACATTCGCAATTATCTTTGTTCAAAATATAATCAAGGATTTCATCCATGTTATCATTAACTGATTCTGATCCGTGTGTACATATTGGATAAAAAGCCTGCTTTTGTTTACCTTTTTCATTAAAACTTCAATTAACACTCGTTATACTTGTATAAATAATCATAGATTCCCTTTCCCATTCCATTAGCTATTACATTCGCTAGTAAAAAATAACCCATTTCTGACAAGTGAGTTACGTCATACTCGTGAATTGTGCCATCTACGATGGTGTACTTAAAAGGTGCAACATCTGCATTGATCACGGCGATCTCTTTTTCTTTCCCAATTTTATAAATAGTATCATTTGTATCTTGTTTCGAAAAATTATTAACAGTAAATGGAGTAATGAGGAAAATTTCTACATCATCATCAATAAATTTTTTGATTATTTCATTGTACGCATTTATCTCTGCATCTGTTGTTAACCCACCATTAGTCCCCAAGAATAATAGTACAAAACCATACTCAGAGTAGTCATTTGCCTTAATACCATCGTACATTTGAGTAGCAGTCCATCCAGGATGCCCAATTACATCCAATTCAAGATTTGTTATTTTTGTCAGCCAATAAGGGTAATTTTTTGTAGTGTTAATTGCACCAGTGCTACTACCGTTTACCACACCATGCGTTAAGCTGTCACCTACGCATAATCCCTTTTTGCCTTCTAACACTTTTAATAGATATTTATAATCTTTTTGATTGTTAACAATATTTAATATTGATTGCTTTATTTTTTCAATATAGCCTTTTTTTTCAATGTTGTATTTTTTGGTTGAACGAAAACTTAATATAATATGCTGTTTGTCGTCAGCAGTATACTCACATGTCATTTCATCGTTACTTTCTCCAACTTTTATAATGTTTATAATTTTTTTAAAATCGGGCGTAGCCTCTGATATTATCGCATAATTAGGACTTGCAGTCGCTGAAAATACAATAGTATCTCCCGAATCCATATTTATATTGACACACAAGCTATTCGTATCATCTTTTATTTCTCCTGTCGAAAAAACCATTTTTCCTGTAATAATATCGTAATTTTGTTCACATTTAAGCGCATCTTCAATATCAACAATACTTTCTCTGTTTTTTTTAACTTGTGGTATTTCTAAGTTTTCGTTGTAAGCAATTTCTTTTGTTATTGTTCCAGGAATTGTGTACACGCCAGTTGCCTCATCGCTCAGTTCTGCCCAAATATGAAATTTGCAATTTACAAACTCTTTACCTTTTTCTATCGTCAATTTACTTCTGTTTTGCCCCTCAATTACTGTAATTTTTGTTGTTGATTTCGCATCATTAACCTCTGCATAGTCGCTCGAATGAAATCCATATAGCATAGTCCCTTTAAATTCGCCTTCTAATAATTCGTAGTAGAATCTATAGCTTCCATCCTGCATATATTCGATTAATGGAATTGTAAATTCAGCCGTTGCGGTTGCCACACCATTTAAAGATATAATATTTTCCGTCAACGACATCGTTACCCCATTCTTTTCTTGCTCTTCTACATCTTTAACGTATAATTTATTCGTAGATTTAGTCTCAGTTATTTGTACAACTTCTCCTAGGTCTTCCTTTAGTTCACTAATACTTGTTGTATTTGCATCAACTTTTGTATTTAAATCATCAATCTTGTCAAACGATTGCAAGTCTTCACGATTTGTTTCAGCTGCACCTATAAGTTCACTAAGTGTAATATCAGCACCGTCTGATCGCCTAATTAATATTCGATATTTATAATTCATCATAGTTTTTCCGATAGTTAGGTTTTGATTCCAATCATTTTCATTCCACAAGTCGCTTCTATATTTCCCCGCTAACCAATGTGCAACATTCCATTGGTAACCTTTAGGTAATTTGATTGTAATATCTTCTGTTGCGTTAACATCAATAATTGATCGTAATATTTTATTAGAGGATTCTTCTTCCCCTGTATCTTTATTTATCGTTCCCAACGCAAACAAATTCATATCCACATACGTAGTTCTTAGACTTTTTTTAATTCTACATGTATCACTCTTTAGTGAGCCAATCTGCTGCCTAACTGCTGCTCCTGCACTCTCATATGTAATACCATCAGTACCTACTCTTACATCTTTTAATTCGGCTGAACTTATATCTGTCGCTATGTCTTCATATGCTATTGTTACAACTGCCATAAAAACATACTGCCCAACGACACTACTTGATCCCGAGTACACAGTTATAACATATTCATCGTTTGTTGACTCTACATTATAACTTGATGGGATGCCTTTACCATTTATTGCTACTCCATCTAATGCTTTAGCAATAACATTAGCATTTATAACTGTAGGTGATTTATCCTTTATGCTTTTTAGTGTTTCATTGTCTTTGCTACTAATTTTAAATGTAAGGTCGCTGGCGCTGTTGTTTCTAATAGTTGCCGAATGTACTGTTACTAGTTTTGTTGTATTTACAGTACCTGTTAGTATAGTATCGATTCTTCCATTTATTGTATTGATATTAGAATCTAACTGTTTTTGCATATTTTTGTTTTCTTCGATTACTCCTGCAACAGACTCAGGATGCCCAGTCGCATCTTTATAACATTGCTCAATGCTGTCGTGGATGCTTTGCCTTACATCTCGTCCGAGCTTCTTGTGTAACAAATTATCCAGTAATTCCTGTATTTTTGTCGCCATTATTGCTTACCTCCTGCATCTGAATTGTTTTAACTGTTCCTGTTTTATCACAAAAATAAAGAACTCCATTCTCAACATATAATTTTCCATCTGATTCTTCTGGATAATTATCTGTAGAATGAAATTCTATTGTTTTCCCTACTTGCATTGTCCCCTCATTTGATATATAAGGGACATTTCCATATTTTTCTCCAACTGCCCTATTTCCAATATTTTTTTGAATTTCTTGTACCGTACCTGCTGCACCTTTAGCTTTTTCTGCTGCTTCTTTTGCACTTTTTTCTGCGGCAGCAGATTTGGCCACTGCATCTGTAGATGCTACGGATAGAGTCTGTATCATGCCTTTTACATTGTTTGTTCCTGCAACAGTGTCAGTCAGTGAACTAATTGTTCTTCCTAATGTTATCTTATTATTGGCCGGATTCTCTAAATCTAGTTCGTACTTACTTACAAGATAGTACGTGCTCACATCTCCGAATGTGCTCATGATTCCATGCTGTGTAGAAATGCAAGGAACAAGATCTCCAAGTCTGATTGCGTTAATATCAACATCAATCATATGCAGATCAACAGCTGTAAGTTCAATCGTGATTGCTAAGTTGATGCACTTCTGCAGATATTTATTTGCTTCTTCCAGTAGTTTGTCTGGATCATATACCTCAGAGAAATCAACCTTGTCATAAATCCAACCATACAAATTTACTGCGTCTTGGTTATATACGTAATCTGTTCCATTGTGTCCATTTGCTGTTGTGATTGTCACGTTGTCTTTTCCAACTGGTATAATCGCTGTTTTAATGTCTTCTGCTTTAGAGTATTTCTTCAGATCAAGAAGATTTTCTCCAAATCTGATAACCTGATTACTTACATTTCCGTATCGTTTCACATAATCGAGGTATCTCTCATCATCCTCATGACGGACACGAAGATACCCATCATATTTCTCTAAAAAATTAGAATTAATAAAATCCCAAGTTTTCTCATAATTTGTCGATAAACTTGGGATCGTAACACTTTCAATATCGATCACACCGATTTCAAATCTCTTTGCTTCCTCTACCTGTGAATTATGTTCGTGAATTAATCTTTTAAAAATCTCTATATTGGTATCTGCTGTCCCAGCTTCTGTTGTTTCGGTTCCGTAATTATGCGGTCGCTGAATTGAATCTAACAAAAAAGACAGCTCTCCTTCACAAGAGATCTGCCCTGTGTTTTGAAAATCTTTTTCATCCGTTAAACTTCTTCCGGAAAATAACAGCTCATCATCTTCATAAACATCGATTTGAGATTTTAATTTATTGATATCATTCACATGCGGATGTGTTTGCATCATCCCAAAATCAAGATTTCCCGTTTTATTTAATTCCAATGATATCTTAGGAGTTAATACCTGATAATCCGGATTGCGGACATCATGCAGTGTTTTCCCATCACATAGTATCTTGTACATTTATAAACTGCCTCCTCGATAATCGACAGAAACTGTCCCATTTCCTGTAAACGTTAAAAGGTTATCCCCTTCTGATAACCAGATATCGAACACTTTACTTTTGCCCTTTGGAAGATCATAAGTGGCCCCGTTATATGTAACCTGCATCGGTGTATCACATTCGATCACAGGAATCACTCTCTTTCTTCTTCCATAAATATTTAGCTCGTATTTTCCAGAAACTTTGATGCCTCCATATTCACGGATAATATCAGTTTCAAAATTAAAATCATCCCATAACCAATCTTCCAGAGACGAAGCAACTTCATACTTATATGGATCAACTTCTCCGGACATTACAAGCTTTCCATTTATACGATCTGTCTTTTCGACATCAATCGTAAGTCGGCCAATGTAATAAAAAGATGGATCAGTATCGAGTATGATCTTCATTTTCTTACCAACCAGGTAATTTGCAATGTCCGATACAATAGATCCCCATTCAAAAAAGTCTTCGTCCGGAGTTTCAAATTCTAAGGAAAGACTACGATTCTTGTACTTCACATCTCCGCCAGTAACCGCTTCAGTGATATCCAGTGTTCCATCTGCTCCTTGAATATCCAGTTCATATGTTTTTGGTTCCGGAAAACCAAGAGTGATCGCAGTCCACCCAAGATTCCAATCCTTTAAGGTATGTTTTTCTCCGATCGTGACTCCTAATGTTCCTGGCATACTATACACCTCCTCTTGATTTTCGTGTTGCTCTTGTACTTAATTCTGTGTCCATGTAAGGAGCGATTACTCTTGTAATCTCTCGACCATCTACAATCACAGGCACTTCTATTCGCTCTGGACCGGTATAAACTATTGACTCTGATCCATTAGCTGAATCCGTTTGCACAACTGGCTGCATCCTTGTTGTGATCGTCTGCATCTGCAGGTTGATCGCATCCTGCATCCTTGACTGAATATCTTGAACGTTCAACTTCGCTTTTGCGAATTTCTGTGCCATGTTCTGAGAAATCGTTCCCATTTGTTTATACAGATTTGGAGCTTCTTTTTCATGTCCTTTGATTGCTCCCTGAATATCATGGGAACCAATCTTTGCAAATTCTCGAGATGGGGAATGAATCTTAAGTGTCTTTTTGGCTGTCTTAATAATATTCTGGCAGATTTTCTTCATGGATTTGCTGAGGTTTCTGGTTTCGCTTTCCATACCTGCAGTTAATCCCTTTGCAATATTAACTCCTGCCTGTTTCATCTCTTTCTGCAGATCATCTGTGACTGTTTTCATTTCAGATTCATAATTTGCTTGAAGTTTTGCAAGATCATCTCCAAAGAAGTTTTCAGAAAATGTTTTGGACATGCTCTGTTGCTGATTCCACTTATTAATGTAAGCCTGCTGTTCAGCTTCTGACATATGCTGAAACCATGCCATATAAGCATTTCCTGCATCAATATCCATTCCGAGAATCTTTTCCATCATAGACTCAGGAATCTTGTTTTCTAGCAACTTCAAGTTCTTCTGATACTTTTCAATATCCATGATATTCTGATCAAGGTTATAGATATTTCCCCAAGATTGCTGTTTATCAGTTAAACTGTCCATCTTGCTCTTGATGTTGTTATACGCTTCCTGGTATTCATCTGACAGTTCCTGTAGTTTTTCCTGTGCAATCTTATTTAATCGATCAGCTTCTTTCTCAAATGCATCATTGTATGCCGCTGCCGTTTTTTCTCCCGCAATTTTTAATTGCTTTTCTTCTGCAGCATTCTGCTTCTTTAACTTTTTCAGCTGTTTTTTTAATTTTGCTTTTTTCTTTTTATTTTTTGTCTTACTGATCTTATCTTGAAAATTTTTCTCTGCTGTATCGTGCTTCGAAGAAACTTTACTTGTCTGCTGATCAATGATTTCTTGTACAGTTTCTGATGATCTTGACTTGGCCGTGTTGAGTGCTTCGGATATACCAGACACAAGGTTGTTTCCGATGTCGGAATAATTTCCTTTTTTCGATGCACTCTTAGCTGCAGATAACGCTTCATTTACAGCTAGATTCATTTCTGCATTGAGTTCTGTCTGTCCTTCTCTGACACCCTTTGCTACACCTTTTGGAATATTCTTACCGATCGCATCTTCATATACACGAGATGGAGAATGGATTCCTAAGGCTGTTGCTGTAGCTTCTACCGATGCGTTAGCCATCTCTCCAGAAGCATCTTCCACATCCTTCGTATACTTTCTGATACCTGCTGCCATTCCTAACGGCATCCATTTTCCTACATCATCCCGCATAACGCGAGATGGGGAGTGAATCTTACCTTCTGCTTTTGCGGCTGCAACTGCTGCTCTTACTGCTTCTCTTGCGGCTGCTGATACAGCACCGGAATTTGATCTGATACCAGATGCAATTCCTGCAGATAAATTGCTACCAACGGACACGAAGGATGATTTTTGACTACTTGCTCCGGAAGAACCTGCTTTAGCTACTTTTGAACCGGCACTTTTTGCAGCTCCAGATTTTGATGCAATTCCTTTTGCAAAATCATTTCCAAGCTTCGCTCCTGCTTTCTTCGCTGATCCATCACTTGATGAAAGTGCTTTCGCAGTTGTGCTTTTCAGCGTTTTTACACTTGTTTTTGTTTTCGAAGATGCTTTTTGTGCTTCTTTCGAATAAGATTCAAATGTCTTTTTCCCACTTTTTGAGTTATCAGTCGGAGTTATCTTAGAGTTCTTCTCTGTATCTGCTTTGCTCTTTTTAACAGTATTTGCATTCTTTTTAGCTGCATTTCCTACAACATTAAATGATTTTGCGGCGCCAGAATTATTAGCAGTCTTTAACGTTGTATTGTTTTCTATATTTTTCTTTGACTTACTTGTATCCTTTTCTGCTTTATCAAAATCCTTTTTGACTCCATCTGTCAATTGTTTTACTGCAGCTTGAACAGATATTTGTCCTTGCGCAACTCTGGTTGCTAATTCTGTTGGAACTTTTGATCCTTCAATTCCTGCCTTATCTATCATATCCTGAAAAGATACCAAATTACTCAGTGCCTTAACTGCTTCTTCAGGTTTCATACTTCCAGATGTGATACCATTTGCCAAATAATCAGGTACTTCAATTCCACCTTGCAATGCCTTAGCTTTTAATCCTTCAAATGTAACCAGATTCTCAACAGCTTTTATAGAGGTTGGAACAGCATACTGTCCGGAACTAATTCCCTGTGCAATACTGTCCGGAACTTCTTTTCCTTTATCTTTTACTTGCTGAATTAAATCTTCCCAGTTAATTGCATTTCCAAGCTGTGTTGCTGCGGTTTTAAATGAAACAGATCCATCAGAAATACCTTGTGCCAAATACTGTGGAATTTTCATTCCCTGTTCCTGCATCTTGGCCAACTGATCGGAATTAACCAGATCATCTAATTTGATCAAGCTCTTTAATTCTTTTCCGGAAGTTGGATTTGCATAAACACCCTGTTTAATTCCCTCTCCAACAGACTTCGGAATATCACTTGCTTTAATCTTTGCTTCTTTCGCTAGATTATCCAGAGATTTTAGATAAGCTGTATAATTCTCTTGAGCTGTATACTTTTCAGTATATGTATCAAGTTCTTGCTGTGCATTATTCAGATTTTTACTACTTTTACTAACTGCACCATCTGCACTTTCCAACGCTTTCTGGTATGCTATTAAATCTTGTCCTAATTTCTCTAATTCCTTATCTCCACTCCCAATACCGACTTTGCTTTTTCGCTCATCAAATTTCTTTTGGGTATCATTCACTCTCTTCTGCGCCGCATCCCTTTTATTCAATGCTTTTTCATAGGCGACTTCTGCCTCAGCTTCTTTCGATGCCGCACTTTCCATACCATTCTGGTAAGCTTTCGCCATTGCTTGTTCTTTTAGAGCTTCAATATTTTTCTTAATTGCAGCCGTAGATTTATTAAGTTTATCTGCCTCTTTATCGTATTCAAGGTTCAATCCAGGAAGCAAATCATTTAATTGTTTTACTACGCTTATTATCTGCGCTTTCGTGCCTGCTGTTTTATTCTCTACTTTCATCAATCTTGTTAATTGTCTGTAGAGATTATCAACCTGAACACCATTCGCTCTTGTAGAATCGACATTTTTCTGATTTTCAATATGTAGATTCTTAATGGATGTTGCCATCTCTTTTTGCTTTTTTTCTAGATTTTCGCAAGAAATTGCAAAATTTTCTGCTTCTGTTTTAGTTCGTTTTTGAGTTAATGCATATGCAGTTACACCTGCTGCCAACGCTCCAACTGCCACTATTCCCAAACCAATCGGTCCGCCTAGAGCTGTGCATGTAGCATTAAATGCTCCTGTTGCTGCTGTTGCAAGAGATATTTTTCCTGTAAAAATTCCAACAACAGTTTGCAACGCGGTTAATCCGCCTTGTTGAGCTACAAGAGTAATTGCATTCGCTTTTTCTAGCGTATTTAAAGCACTTAAGGCAGTTGAAAATGTCGTTACTGCGTCTGATGCAGTTTTGAATGCTTTATATCCAGCTATCGCACCAACAAAAGAGGTTGCAAGTGGAAGGGCAATCTCTAAATTATTGCCTAACACCTTTGTTGCTGTCGAAAGTACCGTAACGCCGCCTTTTCCTGCAACCATAGCCACTTTTCCAAGATTTTCAACCGTATTTATCGCTTCCTTCGGAACAATCTCTTTTATTCCACCTTTTTTCAATTTGTTAGATAAAATCCTTAACTGTGCTGTTCCAACACCGACAGCCTTTGTTAGCGGCGTTTTGATATCTTCATAAATGCCGATTCCAACAGACTCTGCTGCTGATCCGAGGTCATACAATGCTCCTTGCAGATTGTTGTTCATAACATCGGCCTGTTTCTTAGCCGCACCAGAAGAATTATCAATCGCCTTTTGGAGTTTATTAAAATCAGAATCAGATGCATTAACGATTGCCAACAGACCTGACATTGCTTCCTGTCCTGCGATACTTGAAGCATAAGAAGCTTTCTGACTTTCTGTTAATCCAGAAAATTTTTCTCTCAATTCTGCCATCGTTTCACGAAGTGGCTTCATGGATCCATCAGCTTTTGTTGTGCTGATACCAAGCGCATTTAATGCTGTAGCTGCATCTTTCGGAGGTTTGACAAGTCGCGTAATGATAGATCTCAAAGATGTACCTGCTTGGCTTCCTTTGATGCCTGCATTTGCCATCAACCCAATTGCTGTAGCTGTATCTTCGATACTATATTTCATGGATCCGGCCAATGGTGCAACATACTTAAAGGTTTCTCCCATCATTGCAACATTGGTGTTAGAACTACTCGATGCTTTAGCCAATACGTCTGCAAAATGTCCGGAGTCCTTTGCCTTCAATCCAAAGGCAGTCATGGAGTCTGTCACAATGTCGGATACTGTTCCAAGGTCTTCTCCGGAAGCTGCAGCTAAATTCATAACACCAGACAATCCAGAAACCATCTGATTTGTTTTCCATCCGGCCATAGCCATATATTTAAGCGCTGTGGCTGACTCTGTAGCAGAGAACTTCGTTGTAGCTCCCATTTGCTTTGCTTTTGCAGATAGCTTTTCCAGATCTTTTCCAGATGCTCCGGAGATTGCCTGGACCTCACTCATTCCTGCTTCAAAGGACTTACCTACATCGATCGTCTTTTTTGTGGCCGCCACAGATGCAACTCCAATTACTGCTGCAGATTTTTTTATTAGTCTGGCCATCTTTGATGTTGCGCTCTCTGTACTTGCTACTGTACTCTGATTAGATTCTTCCCAAGATTTTTTTGCACCATCTGCACTTTCTTTTGCAGTATCCTTTACCTTTTTATGAGACTGCTGCATCTTCGTAGATGCGGATTCTGTTCCTTTTGCTGCAGTATCAGCTCCTTGCTTTGCTGCCTGTCCTGCTTTCGATGCTGAATCCTTTGCGCTCTTTTCTACTTGTTTTCCAGTTTTCTCTGCTGACTTAGCAACTTTTTCTACACTCTTTTGCGCCTGATCAGAAGCTTTATCTATCTCCTGTGCTGTACTCTTAGAAGAAGATTCAACCTCTTTCTTAAGATCATTTAATCCTTTTTCTACACCGGAATTATCCAGTTTGGTTTCTATTGTAACTGTACCATCTGCCATGTTTTCACCTCATCAAATAACTAAAAATTTAAAGTTTCTAAGCTATTTGACGTCCTGGGTGCTCAACCTGCAGATCCAAGCTCTCGCCTGTTCGCTTCTTCTGACTACTTTCTCGGATTAGTCACATTCCGTTATAGTTTTACGCCTTCTCGGGCAATTTGGGTATAATAAAAGCACCTAGGTTATCCTAGATGCTCCTTTTAATTATTTAATTTTATAAATTTAACAATTGCTTTTTCTTCGCATTAAATTCTTCCTCTGTTAATATTCCTTCTTTCTTTAAATCTGCTAATTTTCTTATCTCATCTGCAATCGATGTAACTTTTACTGGTTCTGGGGAAATTTTTGAAATCTTCGGATATTTTTTGAGCTCCATTGACAGCTCATCCATAATAGTCTTTAAATTCTTATTATTCTTTCCCATGTCAACAACGCTTCCGAATACTCCTGTTTTAGATGCAGACGTCACTTCTACAATACTTTCTCCATCTTCTGCTGCTTTAACCGTTACTGTCACATTTTCTCCCCACGAAAATGCACTGATACCAGCTTTTAAATAAACCGTTTTTAGTAATTCATCTACAGAATCTACTTTCATCCCATATATATACTGAGATGATTTTTTTAGTGCTTCAAAAACATCTTCTACACTGTAAGGGATCTTCACTGATGAATTATGATCTGCTACTCCCATATCTTTTTCCTCCCGAATATTTTTCTTTAATTATACAATATTAAGAAAATACTCGCAACAAAAGAACGCCTGTCTCCAGACGCTCTTATTATCAACTATTTCATTTCTGCTTTTGCAGCTTTTAATCCCTGCATGTATCCAAAGCGAAATCCATTACATATCAGATCATACATATCCCGGCTTGCGTTTTTAATATCTGTTATATTCTCTGCACATAAATCATATCGAATATTTATAACACCAGCAGATGTTTCGATTAACTTCATCGTATTCTTTACAATATCCCTGACAGATCACCACCATTTAGCAGTATCTGCGTTATCTCATCCTGTCTCTTCTTCTCTTCTTTGCTTATCTCATCCGGAAGTGCATAGATCTTTTGCATCTCCCGTATCCTTTTTCTCTGTTCTTTATCAAAATTCTTTAACTCAGCTCCACGATATCCGATGATCTCACAGATTTTACAATCATCATGCAAGGCACTGAATAATGACATAAACTTCCACCAATGCAAAAAATCAACCTCGAACAGATCAATCTTATAATCCTGCATAAACCCTGCATTGATATAATCAAAATCATATTCAAAGCTGATCACTTTTTTCTTTGTTTTCGCCTTTGTTTGTTCGTCTTCCTTACCACAGGAATAAAACCACAGCATCTTTTCCATTGCTTCTTCCAGATCATCAGGAATATTATCTTCGTAAAAAAGTTTTAGTGCATCATAATATTTTGCATTTGCGATTGCATCTTTTTCTTCAATATCGATCTCTTTCATCATTTCTTCTGCAAACTTCTTTTGATCATCGGTAACCTCTTTTCCAAAAATAATCTCTTCAACATTCATGATCGTTCGGAAATCAGCATCGATCTTATATGTTTTACTCCCGATATCTACTGACACCGGGAGTTCTCTCCTGATCATTCAGCTCCTAACATTTCAGCAATATCGTTTAACGTTTTATCATGTGTTGATAACTGTGCATTTTTTATCTTATAAAGCTTTTTCACCGCCTTTGTTCTCTCCGATAAATCATGTTTTGAAGTAAACATCTTGTCTGATGCTCCATTTCCAAACAGTTTATCAAAAAATTTGCTAATCACTTCTGATTCATACGCAACACCCTCCGGCCCGATCGTACCAGTAGTTGCATTCTTTTTTTCATACTCTTCGAGTTCTTTCCACATTTCTTTACTTGTATCATTAAATTTCTTCAACATCTCCGCATCCATAATATTAAATGCAAATCTCTCTTCATTCCAAATAAACATATATCTTCCTCCTTAATTCCAATTTTAAGCTCGCTTTCGTTTACTCCGTTGCTGAATCCGGTGTAAATGTCTTTGTCTTTGTATCAAATTTACCCATAACAGGATCTCCTTTGTCGTGAAGTGTTCCCTCAACCTGTAATTCTCCGTCATTATCAGAGAAACTTGAAATTTCAGCAGCTACAGTAAACATACGTGCTTTGAATACTGTTCCAGTTGTATCTCCCTCTGCTTTTTCATCCAGATCAACGCGAACAAATTCACGTTCTGCATCTGTTCCTGTTTTTCTTTCTTTTCCGATGCTGATCAGGTCTTTAATAACTTCTTCACTTGGAATCTGATCGGCTGTAAATGGATGCTCTCCTTCATAACTTGTGATAGAAGATGAAGATGATTTACTATTGATATATTTCTTGCTCGTTGTCTGAGCGTTTGGTTCTTCGTTTAATTCTGTAAAACCTGTTCCTGCAAGTTCAAATGATTCTCCTACTTTCATGTAGGCAACTTCCTGATATCGCTGTTTTACTGCTGTTGTTGTTTCTGACATTTTATATTCCTCCTAATTTCTGATAATAAATTAACTGACACTGAATCTGGTATTGCGCTTTTGTTGCATCTGCGTTAAACACGTAGCCATTTGTCAGTGCCTGTATTTTAATTGCTCTTTTTCCTTTATCCATTTCTGGAAGATCATTATTGATCGTACATCGTTCCAACCAGTCTGAGAAATCTTCGTAAAACTCCGCTACGTCAATATTCTCTGCAACGTCTGCCCCGAAGTACTCACGGCTTGCCAGAATAAAATTAAAACGGCGTTCTGTGTCACCGTTAATATATCGCTTTTTAATTGGCTGTGATGTTACCGATGCTTCAATCGCATAACTTTTTGTATCTTCCGGAAGATGTTCCACACCCACCAGATCATCAAATGTGGACAGTCCTGGATAATCCTGGATAAATGCTCTCACACTTGCGATCACACTCATTCTGCTTTACCTCCTACAAAATCTGCAACAGACTGGACAATCTGATCTCCATTGTCTGCCCAACATCTTTGATCCCATTCTTTTCCACGGAGTCCTTTTCCGCCATTTTCATGGTACTGTTTCTGTGCATATGGAGTTACAAACTGGATTGAGTTCACGTTCTCTATTGCGGTATCTTTTAATACTCCGGTCAAGAACGGAACGTATGGATCCATCTTTCTTCGGAACTCTCCGGTAAAAAATCTTTGTGCAGGTCCACCAACTTGAAGACCTCTTGTCTTTAAGATCTGATCTGGCGAAAGTTCGACTTTAACTTGTGTTCCCATTTAAGCACCTCCGATTCTCCAATGTGGCAAACTTCCTCTCCGGTTATCCGAAAACGATAATACTTTTCCTGTGTACTGCTGTTTTAAAAATTCTGATTCTTTCTCAAAATCTTCTAACAATCCTTTTCCAAACAGATCCCCGTTATTGATCGTCCAATACTTTTCTGCTTCTTCGGCAGATAATTCCCGATACTTATCAGCATCAATGTATTCTTTCCCTTGCGTATCTGCAGATAAAGGGATGCGGATCTGATACATATCTGCAGAACTGAGTCCTTGATCGGTAACAGTTGTCTGCTGCTTTGTGTAAAAATTAACACCTTTGATCTGGGTCTTTAAATAGATCTTTCGTGCTGTCTTTTTATCAACTCCGTGACTGTTATAGATCGTGAGGTCTGCATTTGTCATCATACGGACCACACCCCCCTGTATAAGAGACCTGTATGTGCAAGATAAGGATACGCCGCTTTCTTACAACGGTGCTCCACAGTGCCTGTTGTTTTGCTCTGACTCGTCACAAAACTTACACTGTATCCATCGTTGTTCTCACTTGCGATCTCCCTTCCTGCATCATCTTTTCTCATTCTATCCTGATACATTACATCTGCCACTGCACATGTGGCCAAGCTTACTTCTTCTGGAATTTCTGTCATATCATCGACTCTGGAAAATATAAGAAACTTCACAAAGATACTCGCCTTTAAGACCATACTAGGGAAAGCTTTCGCCGGTATGATCTCGCCATGAAATGTATTTTCATAAAAATCCCTGTCTGCATATTCCACCATACCGGATCACCGCCTATCCTCTGGAAATGATTCTTGCAATTGGAATTGCTTTATGATCGATTACTTTCTTATCTTGACCAGTTTTTCCGTTGTTGACAAGTTCCCAGTTAGATCCATCTGCAAGTTCTGCGTCTGTTGGCGAATTTGTAGCCTGTTTTTTCTTTGTATAAGAAATTCCATATGGGGCAAATACTTTTCTCTGTCTCATAAACAATGTATCCTCCCCACCATTTTTCATTGGATTACGATACATTTCATATGGGACTTTTGCACCAATGTCTTCGTAATCAAATGCTCCATCTCCTAATGCGAAGGTTGTATATTTCGTATAAGCTTCCTGTGCCGCAACATAACCAGACTCTCCTTTTGTTCCGCTTTCTTCTACTGCAGCAACTTCTTCCGTTGGCATAGAGTCATCGATCAGAACTAAACGGCCATTCCATGTTGCAAGTGTTAACTGTCGTTCAATACCATTTGAATCAGTCTGAGTCATATATTTTAACAGCTTCAAATTTTCAAGATTTGTTGCAACTGCACTGTGCATGATCGCAATTGTGAATTTGGATTTATTATCCCCTGATGCTCTCTGTAAAGCTGTATTTAAAGTATCTGCCTGTACAACATTTTTAACATTCCCATCCTTATCTGTTGCAGTAACTTCTGTAATATCAGAAGTATGATTATCCACGAAAGTCTTGTTTTCTTTTCCTGTCATTGCAAAGATACCTTCCAGTTCTTTTACAATGGTCAACTGGTCAAGATCGGCTTTATAGTCATTCACCTGTGCTGCAACATTATCCATAAAGCTTACACCGCCTGTAATGTCTTCGGAAAAGTCTCGTTCTGTCCATCCTTTCATACGTCCAACTACAACAACACCTCTTTCGAATGTATCTGTGCTGTCCGATGTAAGATCGGTCTCGCCATCATAATTCTGTGCAGTTCCACCAATTAAACCATGCATTGGTAAAGTTGCATATGATGTTCCTGTCTGAGAACTGAACGTATTTTTAATATCCTGATTACCTTTTAAGGCTCTTGATTTGATCAGTTCGTTTCTTTTTAAATTTGGAATCCTCTCTGTATAAGCACCAAATGCCTGAGGATTAAATGATTTAGAATCAAATTTTGCTCCTGCCATTTTTTACTCCTTTATTTAAATCTCTGCTCCGGGATTCTGTTCCATATAGTCACAGAGTTCCGAATATGTCATTTCACTTGGTTTCTTTCCACCAATACCGCCGGAACCACCATTTGTTCCTTTAACGATCGTTGGTGCAGGTTCATCGCTTTCAAACAAAAAGCCGTTTTCTTCCTTGATCTGTGACAGCTGTTCGTCTAAACCAATGATCTTTCCATCGTTTAGTTTCAGTCCGTCCATGTTAAGAAGTGCTTTAACTGCTTTGTTGTTTTTGGCTTTCGCTCCTGTCAATGCTGTAGTTAATGCATAATCAAATTTCATTTCTGAGATCTGTGCATCTGCATCACTCTTTGCTTTCTCAGCTTTCGTTTTCCAGTCATCTGCTGCCTGCTTGATGCCGTCAATGTCCATGTCTTTAAACTTCTGAATCTCTGCATTTGCATCGTTTACCTGAGTTTCAAGACTTTCTGCTTTCAGCTTATAGCCGTCTCGCTCCTGAGTGATCTTCTCTGCTTTTTTCTGTTCTGCTGCGATATCCTTTCCGTTTTCAGCCATGATCTTGTCAATCACTTCCTGGGAAAGATTTAAACCTTTTAAAAAATCTGTTTTCATGTTACTATGCTCCTTTCGTATTAGGTTGTTTTAGGCGTGTAACCGACCGCCACGAACCGACTGTTTAAGGTCTGATCAGCTGACCAATGTTATTTCTTTGCATAAAAATAACACCCAGATCTCTCTGCGTGTCCTCCGCAGCTTAACCCTGCTGCGGGGAGATATTGGGATCACCGTCCTTTCTATTCTGTTGACTTCATGTTTCGCTACTCCTTTCTTAAAATTTCGTATAAAAATACCACCTGACGTCGATCAGATGGTACATATTTATAAACCTGGTGTTATATCCTTGATTCCTTTTACGGCATTATATACTTTCTTCATCATTGAATTTTCCTGCAGATACTCAAGGCCCTTTAACGTAATTCTGACATCGCTTGCATTAATCCTTGTTGCTCCTGTGATATCACGTTTTATACTTACACCCTTGATATATCCGACATCAACCATCATCTCTATATATCGTGCCCAACGTTCTTCAGAAACTCCTAATGCTTCTGATCCAACATCGTTGATATCAAATTCTGGATAATCCATTGCTTTTTCCAATGCTGATAAGATTTTATATACTGCTTTAAAGTTATCCATTGTTCTCACCCTTTGCTTTTTCTACTTTATCTTTTATCAACTGATACCACCCATTATTTTCGTTATCAAAATATGGGCAATTATAATCTTTTGCTTTTAAATGTTTGCTTGGTATCTTACCATACACTTTACATAAAGTTTCGTAACCTTTTTCATCAAAATCTGCTTTTCTGCATGCATGGCATATTGGTATAGGACTTGTCACTTTTGCCATTCCAGGAAAGTCATCAAAACTCGGACCTATTTCCATTTCTTGTTTCACACCATTTTCATCATAATAATATCCTATTCCACTCATAAAACAGCCTCCGCTTTGATATAGTATCTGTCCTTTTCTTTATTTACACTTTTTATTTTATACTGAAAGCCTCGTTTAAACAACACTTCTTCTTGATTTTTGTATTTTTCAGTTGCGACATCTTTTATATATAAACAGCCTTTATACCCTTTAGGGATCTCAATTTCAAGATGAACATTTCTCCCCTGATACATTATGTCATGAAAAGATGTAGATGTATAACCTTTATTCGTTAAGGTCATTCCATTCATTCTTTTTATATCCTCTTCGGAATATTGAAAACCTTTTGGAAATGCATTTAAATATTCTGGAATCGTATCACGATGAACTACCATTTTATGTTCTGCAGTACCTTTACTTAATGCAGAATCCAACAGATCCATAAATCCTTTTTCCTGATCAATTCTTTGCTGTTTTCCAGAATATATTGCACTGTTCACTCGGTTTGCTGCATTACCAGTATATCTCAAGATCGCTTCCTTTTCTTCGTTCGTTAGTTTTTCTAACTGTTTAGACATTTGATTCTTAAAGGTATTCTTTCGATCTTGCCATACAGCCTTCTGCGCAACGCTCCGATTGAATCCAACGATATCTCCTGCTTTATTCTTCATTGCATAGATCTGAACTCTGGCAGACTCATATCGCCTTCCTGTTTCTTTGCAGAAAGCTTTCAGTGCTGCTTCCTGTTTCTTTAATCTTACAGATTCTTCATTGAACCGATTCTGTAAGGTATTTTTTAAGGTATCATCTTTTGCTTCACTGATCGCTGAATTGTATCCAGCAAGTTTCCTTTTTGTTTCTCTGATCTGTCGTTCATGACCTCTCTGCATCTGACTTGCTTCATACTCTGTAAATTGCTTTCCATTGTATTCCACATTCTTTGCAGAATAATCATCTAACATCTCCTGCGTATATGCTGGTGTCGATATTCCTGGAAAGAACGCATGGAAGTTATGGCGGCAATTCCAACCACATAAACCTGGTCCTGTTCCATATCCTGTTGCTTCATAGAAGTTTTCATACTTCGGATCCGTTCCAGATAAACAAAAGACCTTCCCTTGCCATACGGCATGTTCTTGTCTTGCTCCTTCATGTGCAGTTGTTTCAACATAATCACAGTTCTGATCTTTTGCGTATTGCAAGTTCATTTCTGCTGCAGTCTGGTTTACTCCGGTAAGTACAGCTCTTCTTACTGCGACATCTAATTTATCGACATGCTGTGACGGATATAAGACTTCTGTTCCCTGCACTGCTGCCTCTTTGATCGCATCTGCAATTGCTTTGTCATAACTGAATGCTCCGGTACTTACCTTCATCTGTGCCTTATTGCATGCCTGGATAAAAGCAGATTGTGTTTTAACAGCTGTTGTCATTGTCAGGTTATCTAATTCCTGACATGTCTTTCTGACGCTTGCCTGCAGAATCCTTTGCATACCATTTGACTGTTCAAGTTTAACAACGTCTTTCCCTGCCTGCTTATAATATACAGCTTCATTCTTTAAGTTCCTGACTCCTGCTTCCTGGTACATCCGCTCAACTTCTCGATTCTGGTACCCTGATACCTGACTCACTCGCTTGATCGTATCTTTATAAACAAGACCAGCATTCTGTAAAACCTCAGCCTGATGCTTTGTTGATTCTGACACACTTCCCATCTTTACGATTCTTTTTGCCATATCAGATATGATTGCTATTGTCAGAGTGTCAATAATGCCAAGCAACTGATCAGAGAAGCGTTCCAAATACTTCGGATCAAGCATCTATGATCACCTACTCTTCCTGGATATTGAAGCGATCATCCTGTGCCGGCATCATTTTCAACGCCTCTTCTTCAGATACTCCATACTTTGCCGCAATGTATATTTCTTTCCGAATCAGTCCTGCAGTTGCATCCTGCTGCATACTCTGCAGTTCCTGTTCTTTGTCGATCACAATCGAATCATCCCAGTCAAAACTGACCTCATACTTCTTACCGCCATTTAGATTTGAAAGTTGTGCGATCACATCCATT
>ERZ791702.394-NODE-394-length-19711-cov-13.0259_pt1 | contig 19711 bp, 20 predicted proteins | sample MGYA00510050_ERZ791702 | MGnify/ENA primary metagenome ERZ791702 (study PRJEB30046, sample SAMN00715230) | human gut metagenome | study: EMG produced TPA metagenomics assembly of the A metagenome-wide association study of gut microbiota in type 2... | reverse complement strand
CTTGTTCAGCAGGACGGAGGTGACACCCGGATCCTGGTGGGAGAAGCCGTTGTGGTCCTGACGCCAAACATGGGAGGAGACCAGCAGGTTCATGGAGGCGATCGGCTTGCGCCACGGAATCTCGCGGACGGTAGCCTCGAGCCACTTGGCGTGCTGGTTCAGCATGGAGTCGATCACGTGCACGAAGGACTCATAGGAGCTCCAGATGCCGTGACGGCCGGTCAGCAGGTAGCCTTCGAGGAAGCCTTCCATCTGGTGCTCGGAAAGCTGCTCGGTGACCTGGCCGGTGACAGCCATGTGCTCGTCGACCTGAGCGGACAGGTAGCCGGCGTCCCACTGCTTGTTGGTGACGTCGTAAGCGGCCTGCAGACGGTTGGAAGCGGTCTCATCCGGTCCGAAGATACGGAAGGAGTCCGGGTTGTTCTTGATGATGTCGCGGGTGTAGACGCCCAGACGACGGGTGGCCTCGAGCTGGCCCCAGCCGTGGCCGTACTCGGCGACTTCCTTGACCTCGTAGTCTTCCAGCTTCGGCAGCTTCAGCTCTTCGCGGATGCGGCCACCGTTGGCGTTCGGGTTCTCACCGATGCGCAGTTCGCCGGTCGGCATGAAGGCGGTGACTTCCGGCTTCACGGCGCCGTTCTCGTCGAACAGCTCTTCCGGCTTGTAGGACTCGAGCCAGTTCTTGAGGACCTCGAAGTGGGCCTCGGTATCGCGGGCGGAAGCCAGCGGCACCTGGTGGGAACGCCAGGAGCCCTCGGTCTTCTTGCCGTCGATGAACTTCGGGCAGGTCCAGCCCTTCGGGGTACGGAAGATGATCATCGGGTAGAACGGACGAGTCATGTCGTCGGTCTGAGCGGCGGCCTTGATGTCGCAGATCTCGTCGAAGACGGTCTCGAACAGCTCGGCGAAACGACGGTGGATCGACAGGTGATCCTCGTTGTCGAAGCCAGCGACGAACTCGTACGGCTCATAGCCCATGCCGTGGAAGAACTCGTGGAGCTCTTCGTCGGAGATGCGGGACAGGATGGTCGGGTTGGCGATCTTGTAGCCGTTGAGGTGCAGGATCGGCAGCACGATACCGTCGGTGCGCGGGTTGATGAGCTTGTTGGACTGCCAGCCGGTGGCCAGCGGGCCGGTCTCAGCTTCGCCGTCGCCGACGATGGCCGGGACGAACAGGCTCGGGTTGTTCATCACAGCGCCGTAGGCGTGGGACAGGGCGTAACCCAGCTCGCCGCCTTCGTGGATGGAGCCCGGGGTTTCCGGAGCGTAGTGGGACGGGATGCCACCCGGGTAGGAGAACTGGCGGAAGAACTTCTGCAGGCCAGCCTCATCCTTGGTGATGTTCGGGAAGTACTCGGTGTAGGTGCCGTCCAGGTAGGACTGAGCGGTACCAGCCGGGCCGCCGTGGCCCGGGCCCATGATGATCACAGTGTTCTGCTGGTGATCAGCAATGAGACGGTTGATGTGGCCGATGAGGAAGTTCAGGCCCGGGGTGGTGCCCCAGTGACCGACCAGACGGTGCTTGACGTCTTCGCGGGTGAAAGGCTCCTTCATCAGCGGGTTGCTACGCAGATAGATCTGGCCGATGGAGAGGTAGTTGGCTGCGCGCCAGTACTTATCCACGCCTTCGATAGCTTCCTCGGAAACCGGAGCGTTCAGCTTCTTCCAAGGGGTGCCAATAACAGGACTCGTCATGTGTACTCCTGTACTCCTGCACTGTGATGTGCGATTGTTTATTTCCTTAGGTCATGAGCCATGCCTAAAACCTTGCGGTTACGCGGTATGCCTCATTTCCAGTCACTTGCACATATTACGAGCGCGGTTCGACTTTTTGCTGTTTTTTTGCGACTGTGTGTTCAATTGTTATTTTTCTGTACGCAAATGTGTGCTTTTATCGGGATTTTTGTGCGTACTTCACACTCTATCAAAAAGATTGAAAAACGGCTCAAAATCAACGTTTTTAGTCGGTTAACACATGTTTCCCACGTTCGTTTCCCTAGATACACACGCGGCGTGTTGAGTAGGTGGGAGTAAGCAATTGTGAGATTCGTTCATTCTCCGTTCACGTGTTTCCAATGTCTCCTTGCAACGTCACAATAGAGCAGTTAGTATTGTTCGTTTCTTGATACCTCATATTAAAGGGAGAGTGTTATGGCTGCAGGTCCTGTGCTCGTTGTCGATTTCGGAGCCCAGTACGCCCAGCTGATCGCACGTCGCGTGCGTGAGGCCAATGTTTATTCGGAGCTCGTGCCGCATTCCATGCCGGTCGATGAGATGCTGGCCAAGGATCCGCAGGCCATCATCCTGTCCGGTGGCCCCGCTTCCGTGTTCGAACCGGGCGCTCCGCGCGTCGACAAGAAGCTGTTCGACGCGGGCGTTCCGGTGCTCGGCATCTGCTACGGCTTCCAAGCCATGGCATACGCGTTGGGCGCGGATGTCGACAAGGCCGCCCTGGGCGAATACGGCAAAACGGAAACCACCATCGACAAGGCGGAGGGTCTGCTCGACGGCTCTCCCGCAGAGCAAAGCACGTGGATGAGCCATGGCGTGGCCGTCAAGACCGCGCCGGAAGGCTTCGAAGTGCTCGCCCACACCGAAGGCGCACCGGTCGCCGCCATGCAGGACGAGTCCCGCAAACTGTACGGCGTGCAGTGGCATCCGGAAGTCAAGCACACTCCGATGGGCCAGAAGCTCATCGAGAACTTCCTGCACAAGTGCGCCGGCCTCGGCGATAACTGGAACGCGTCCAACATCATCGAGGACCAGGTCAAGAAAATCCGCGAGAAGGTCGGCGACGCCCAGGTGATTTGCGGCCTGTCCGGCGGCGTCGACTCCGCCGTCGCGGCGGCTCTGGTGCATAAGGCCATCGGCGAGCAGCTCACCTGCGTGTTCGTGGACCACGGTCTGCTGCGCAAGGGCGAGGCCGAGCAGGTCAAGCATGATTTCGTCGAGGCCACCGGCATCAAGCTCATCGCCGTGGACGCCTCCGAAGACTTCCTCACCGCATTGAAGGGCGTGAGCGAGCCGGAGAAGAAGCGCAAGATCATCGGAGAGAAGTTCATCCGCACTTTTGAGAAGGCGCAGCGTCAGGTCATCGAAGAGGCCGGTGCCTCCGGCAAGGAAGTCAAATTCCTCGTGCAGGGCACGCTGTATCCGGACGTCGTAGAGTCCGGCGGCGGCGATGGCGCGGCCAACATCAAATCGCACCACAATGTGGGCGGCCTGCCGAAGGACATCAAATTCCAGCTCATCGAGCCGCTGCGCACCCTGTTCAAGGATGAGGTGCGCGCCATTGGCACCGAACTCGGTCTGCCGGATGAGATTGTCTGGCGTCAGCCATTCCCGGGTCCGGGTCTCGGCATCCGCATCATCGGCGAAATCACCAAGGAACGTCTTGACCTGTTGCGCGAAGCTGATGCCATCGCACGTGAGGAGCTTTCCAAGGCCGGCCTCGACCGCGACATCTGGCAGTGCCCGGTCGTGCTGCTTGCCGACGTGCATTCCGTGGGCGTGCAGGGTGACGAACGCACCTACGGCTCGCCGATCGTGTTGCGTCCGGTGTCGTCCGAAGACGCCATGACCGCCGACTGGTCGCGTATCCCGTACGACGTGCTCGCCACCATCTCGACGCGTATTACCAACGAATGCCGTCAGATCAACCGCGTGGTGCTTGACTGCACTTCCAAGCCGCCGGCAACCATCGAATGGGAGTGAGCCCGCAGGCTTGACGCATAGCGGAAGGGGCTTTCCACAAACTATTCTTGTGGAAAGCCCCTTCCGCTATGTTACGGAAACAAGTCCGCTCTCGTCAGACGGACCGAACGTCCCCCGACGTCACTTTTGCATATCCGTCAAACAAGCATGTCATTCCACAGATCCACGAAATTCGGTAGGGTTTTCGCCGTCGTGGCGACGTTCTTCACTTGGATGCCTTTGATGCGTAGGCCAAGCATCGCCGCGAATGTGGCCATACGATGATCGGCATAAGTCTCCATCACGGATGGTCTAAGACGATTCGCCGACACAGGGGTTATCTCCAATCCATCGGGCAGTTCGTGGGCAGCTCCCCCAACGCGCGTAATCTCGTTGGCCAAAGCCTCCAGACGGTTCGTCTCATGCCCTCGTAAATGACCGATGCCGATCATGCGGGTAGGCTTGTCCGCAAAAACCAGAATCGCTGCAAGCGACGGCGCGATCTCACCTGCCGCCGTCAAGTCGAAATCACCTAGGCCGCTGACATGACCGTTGCCGGTCACTTCGCAGTACCGGACGTCGTCAATCACCGGGAAGCTGATCTCGGCTCCCATACGTTCCAAATATCCCGGAAGCATGCCTCCGGGTTGCGTAGTGGATTCCGGCCAATGAGGTACGCGCACGGTTCCTCCGGCGATGAGCGCTGCGCCAAGGAACGGGGCGGCATTCGACAGGTCAGGTTCGACCGTCACAGTTTCGGGCAACTGCACGGCTCCCGGCTGCACGGTCCACACGCGAGCGTGTTCGTCTGCGTTGACACGCACGCCGGAACCATGCAGATCGGCCACGGTCATGCGAATATGCGGCAAACTCGGCGTCTTCTCCCCCGTGTGATGCAGTTCCAAACCGCCTGGCACTCGAGAGCCGATGAGCAATAGTCCTGAAATGAACTGCGAGGATCCCGAAGAATCAATGCTGACCACGCTCGGCTCAGCGCACTGGCTCACCGTTTGAGGTGGAGTGATTGTAAATGGCAGTCGACCTTCCTCGCCGTGGTATTCGATACATGCCCCCAACTGTTCAAGACCGTCCAACACCGGCTTCATCGGACGCGCGTACGCCTGCTCGTCACCGTCGAAAGCCACAGGACCGTCCGCGAACATGGCAAGACCGGGCACAAAGCGCATCACCGTTCCCGCAAGACCGCAGAACACCTTCGTACCACCGTGGAACCGGCCGTCGGACGGCGGCACCACTGTAACCGTGGTGTCAACCTGCTCGTCGATTTCGCAGCGCACTCCCAACGCGCGCAACGCGTCCATCATCAACTCGGTGTCACGTGAACGCAATAGACCGACCAATCGCACGGGTCGATGTCCGAGCGCCGCGAGAATGAGATAACGGTTCGACAGTGATTTGCTGCCCGGTACCACCACAGTGGCGTTCAACGGTTTGCCGGCATACGGTGCCGGCCACAGGTTCTCATGAAGTGCTTCCATATGGTTCATGGTAACCAAACCATGTGGAAAACGCCGCGCCCGTCTCGCATAGGTCGTCTTCCTGGCATGTTCCACAAATACATTCCTTTTTCATAAGACAACGCAATGTAATACGATGCTGTCATGGAGCATTTCATTTCACGTTGGTTGGTTTTGACCATTGCGGCCGGGGTCATGGTCACACTGCTTCCCGGCATGCACGCCGTTGGCGAACCACCCATTCTCGGCATCGGCGCGTTCGCGTTGTTCCTTGCGTTGATCAACGCGTCGATCAAACCGATCGTGCACACCATCGCATTGCCATTTTCGATTCTCTCGTTCGGACTGATCGCGTTGATCATCAACTGGCTGTTCATGGAGCTTGCGTCTTGGCTGGCCATAAGCATGTTCGACGTCGGCGTGACCATCGATGGATTCCGGTGGTCCGTAATCGGATCTCTGATTATGTCCATCGTCTCCGGCATTGTCGGCACCGTCATTCGGGACTGATGCGATCGCGTATATAACTAAATGTCCTCCGCAATCGGATAGATTGCGGAGGACATCACTTTCGCTGTCGGGCTGACAGGATTTGAACCTGCGACATTCTGACGGGCCGAGCACAAACTACAGCCAACCACACTAGGCTTCAATGCCACTAGAAACGTTGAAATATCAACGTTTTTAAAAGACAAATAGAAACAGTACAAAACAGTAGAAACGAGCAAAAACCGAAGGTCATCGTGTCTGAATCGTGTCTGTAGAGAACCTGCTTGCAATACGCGAAAAGCGCCCCGCTCCCACCGCTATGCATGCGGGTGGGAGCGGGGCGCTGTGATGCGATGACGCAGACTATTCCTGCGTCGTGTGCTTGGCTTTGATCGTGCTGGCGCCGATGAGTGCGCCGACGAGGGTGCCCAGTGCGGTCAGGGTGGTGACGGTCAGGTCGGTGCCCGTCCAGCCCGCGGCGGTTCCGATGGTCTGCACGCACACGGCCGATGCGGGCAGGGCGATCAGGCCCACCCATTTGAGCACGTCGTACACCTTGTCGGGGATGAGGTATCCCGTGGTGTTTTCGTCTTCTTCCATTGCTGCTTCCTTATGAATATGGGGCCCGCACCAGTGGTGGGTGCGGGCCGATGGCGGTTAGTAGTGGAGGACCTCGCCCGGATAGATCAGATTCGGCGATCCGCTCCGGTATCCGGTGAGCTGGGTCCAGCTGATGCCGAGCCGCTGCGCGATGCCGGACAGGGTGTCGCCGCTCTGCACGACGTACGTGCGCGACCCGCCGTTGGCGGTGGTGCCGCCGTTGTGGCAGACCACGTCGCCCGGGTACACGCGGTTCGGGTCACCGCTGGGGACGGTGACGTTCCACCAGTCGCTCCAGTACTGGCTGACGGTCTGGCCGCTCTGGATGGTCACGCAGGAGCTGCCGCAGCCGCCCGTACTGCCGGTGTCCGTCTGGACTGTCCCGCCCGTATTGCCGGAAGGTGCTACGTCGACGGCGCTGCCGTCGGGCTGCGCCGGGTTCCCGCCGGCGCAGGCGGCCCATGTGGTCGCGTCACCGTAGAACGTGTTCGCGTCCAACGGGCCGATGCCGCCACCGTACGCGGAGCTGGTGTACTGCCAGACGGCGGCGAACGGCCACTGGCCCGTGCTCCACGTCGGCGAGCCGGCCTCGCGGATCGTCTCGGCCGCGTACCCGTTCGGATAGGCGGCCAGCCACAGGCCGTAGTCGGCGGCGACCACCGCCGACCAGTCGTTCGACGTCACGACGGATCCCGACATGTAGATGAGCGGCTTGACGCCCCACACCTCATGCACGCGGTCCAGCCAGCGCTTGGCCCACCATGTCCAGCCGTTGTAGGCTCCGCCCGGCTCCCAGTCCAGGATCGGCAGCACGTGCTGCGCACGGTAGCCGACCGTCTGGCTCAGGAACCAGTCGGCCTCGGCCTCCGGCGAATTGCCGAGGTCGGGGCGGGCGAAATGGTAGGCGCCCGTGTACATGCCCGCGTCGATGGCCGCCTGGATGTTGCAGTCGCCGACCGGATCCGTGTACCCGTTGCCCTCCGTGACCTTCGCGATCAGGAAGTCCGCGCCGTCCGCCTTCAACGCGGCCGCGTTCACGCATCCCTGCCAGTTGCTCACGTCCGCGCCCGCATCCGCCAGAGCGGTCGCCGGCGATACGCCGAGCAGCACGGCGACGATCATGGCGACGATGCGCATCACCAGGCTCGGCTTGCTCTTGTTCTTGATGTCCAATTCCTCTCCTTTACTGTTGATGGATATGGAAAAGCCCCACCCGATCCGGATGGGGCAAAATTCTGATTGGCCTCTACCAGCGGTCGTCGCCGCCACGCACGAGCGCCCATATGACGATCGCGGCGACCACCATTGCGATGACGATCATCGATGCCTCCTAAGTTCCCTGATGTCCTCGCGAAGGTGCAGGTGCTCGCGTTCGGCGTTGGCGACCCGCTCGTTGACAGTCTTGAACTCGCCGTTCATGTCGTCACGCAGGTTGGCGAGCGCCGTCATGACCCTCTCGTGCTTCTCGTCCATATCCGCGCGCAGCGGCGCCGAATGGTCGTTGGTGATCTCCCACTTGGTCGCTGTCTGCTGGTCGCGCAGTCCTCGAATCTGCCTGGACTGGATGACCGCCACGACGATCGTGGCCAGGCTCGGGATTATCGCGATGAGGATGACCGCCCATAATGGGGTACCGGCTGGAGGGTTCATAAGCTGTCCTTTCGGCGTATGCTCTGAGGTATGAGTGATGTGATATCGGCCGTCAGCGCCGCGGGAAAAATCGTTGATGTCGCGGAAAAGGGTTCCGGAGTTCTCGGGCGTATCGCCGACTATTGGGGATTGGGGCGAGCGCTTGACCGACGGTCCCGGGCGAAGGACGTCGACGCGGCCGTTAAGCTATACGAGTCGCTGTACGGAGCGGACGCGCCCGACAAGCTGAAGGACCTGCTGTACACGAAGTACATCACGGAGTCCAGAAAGCTGGACAATCTCGTCGAAGTGCTCTCCATCGTCAGCGAGGCGCGCCGCGGAAAGAATAATGCCGGCACCATGCCGCAACAGGATTGGCTCGATGCGTTCGAGGACGGAGCATCGCACGCGTATGAAGATGAAATCCGAACGTTATGGGCACGACTGTTGGACGAAGAGATCACGTCCGCCGGGAGTTTTTCGAAAAGATCGCTTGCGACGCTCAAGGGCATGAACGGGACGGAAGCCAGGAAGTTACGTGTCCTTTGTTCATGGAGCGTCGAGATTCGGGACCAGACCGGCCGATGGGTGCCCGTCCCGTTGCTGCAGTCCCCACTCGAATGCGGGGCCGGGGCGAACGGGATACCACTGAGCGAGGTATCAATGCTTGAAGACGCCGGATTGACCACGCAGATGCCGGGTCACGCTCCGGACGTCTACGTGCCGCCAAACTCCACATGCGTTATCCGCGTCAACGCGACGCAGGCAACGCTGCGCAACGATTCCGACCAGCTGCGCGGATACCGCCCGACGTATGCGTTCACGTCGATCGGCATCGAGTTGGCGAAACTGTGCGTCCTGGGCGACGCCGACGCGGATCTCCCGTCGATTCTCCAGTCGCGTCTCTCATTGGTCGAACGGTGACGCCGCCTTCTTCCCGAACACCATGTTCGGACTTGGCCGTAGGCCCGGTTCGAACATGGTGGTTTGCACGTCCGGACGCCGTACTGTGCCGTTCGGATACCGTACCTGTGGGGCAGGTATCCGGACTCCGAGTGACGGGACGTGCACGCCCGTCGTCCTGGTTCGTCGTCAGACGGGTGTTCCGTGCTGCGGTCAGGCGAGCACCGTGTCCACGGAGATGGAGATGTCGAGTTTCATCCCGGTCTCCATCTGTCTTGCTCCGCTGGCCTGGCGGATGACCATGCTGGCGGAGCCGTTGCCGATCGACCAGTAGTGCTGGTTCAGCGTGTTGTATTCGCCGTCGAAGCCGATGACGGCTCCGGTCCGGTATCCGGGGAGCTCGAGCCAGTTCGGCGTCCGGCACATGACGAATCCGACGCCGCCCAAGGATTCGTCGAAGTCGGCGTCCGTGAGGATGTGCCACAGGTGCAGGTACAGTCGCACGGACCGGCCCGCCACGTGGAGCCTGGCGTCCAGAGTGTCCTGGTCGGCCGTCTTCGAGATCTGGCCCGACGCGTCGGTCACGGCCGTCGGGCCGGCGAGCCCGGCGAGGATGTTGGACAGGTGCGCGCCGATGATTCGGTGGCCGGAAGCGTTCGGGTGCAGGCCGTCGGCCAGGAGCGTGTCGTCCGTCCCGACCCAGGTGAAGGCATCGGGCGCGATCATGGCGCCGCGGGCCATGTCTTCGGAGACGATGGCGTCGTAATAGCCGACGTTCCTGTGGTCGAGTCTCCCGTAGGTCGGGTTGAACGCGCCTCCCAATCCGGAGGCGAGCAGGATCGTCGCGTTCGGGTACTCGCCGCGGATCGCCTCCATCATGCGGCGCACGCCGTCGCGCCCCTTCGTGACGTCGCGGTCGACGTCGTTCACGCCGCCGCACACCACTGCCAGCCTGACGCGGGAGTGGTCGTACGAGTCGTCGGACTTGCTGTTGGAGACCTCGTGGGCGATGTCGCCGCCGGACTGGCCGGCACGGTAGAATCCCTCGCCGCCGGCCGCGTAGTTGTGGTCCTCGAACCCGAACGTGGACGACAGGACGTCCCTGAACGTCACGCCGCCGGACAGGTATCCCGCGGTGATGCTGTCCCCGAAGAACGGAACATGGCTCCCCCACCGTCCCTTCAGGCCGGCCAACGCCTGCTGGGTGGCCGAATCACCCAAAACGTACGCGGCCACGGCCTCGTCAGCCGGCACCGCGTCCACGCCCGGCAGGCCCTGCGGCCCCTGCGGGCCCGTCGCCCCGCGCGGTCCCGGCATGTTCGCCTCCATCAGGTCCACTATCTGCTCCGTCATATCAAAAACCTTTCCCTTGAACCGTTCAATCCGACAGGGCGTAATAGCCCCAGCCCAGCGTGCGCCTGGTCCCGCCGTCCGGCGACGTGACCGTGACCTTCCACTGGCCGGTCCGCCGTGCCGCCCACACCGCGTCCGTAAACGCGGAGGGCGGGATGTCCGCGATCGCATACCCGTCCGCGGTCATCTCCCCGCACGCACGCGAATACCACAACTCGCTCCCGTCCGGGCTGCGCAGCTCGACCACGCCGCTCCACGCGCCCAAATCCACAGCCTTCACGGTCCCGTCCGGATACCTCTGACGCCACCGGCCGCCCAACCGCTCGCTGTCCCCACGCACCAGGCGCACATCCAGACGCCCGACCCTCCTACCAACCGTCGCCATGCATGTCCTCCCTTCTATTCGCCGAGTCCGTCGAGCGCGTTCAGCCGTTGGAAGATGCGCCTGAAGTTCTCGCCCACCGTCACCAGCAGCTGGTTCTGGATCGTGTCGATCTCCGACTGCTGCGACTGAAGCTGCTGGGTCAGGGATTGCAGGGATGACACCGTGTCGCCCTGCTGTCCCACGATCGATTCCAACTGGGACTGCTGCGACTGCAGACTCGACTGCTGCTGTTGCAACTGTTCCTGTTGTTGTTCAAGTTGTCCCTGCTGATTCCGCAGCTGCTCTTGCTGATTCCGGAGCTGTTCCTGCTGCTGGAGGATGACCTGCTGCAATCCCTGCGCGCGCGTCACCGCGTCCAGCTTCGAGGTCAACTGGTTCAGCTCGGTGCCCGTGGGCCTGTTCGCCTCACGCTTCTCCGCCTCACAGCGGTTGAGTCGTTGGATCTGTCCAGCGGTCCAGCTGTTGCCGCCGGATGTGTATTTGCGTTTGAGGTTGGCGACCGGGGTGTCGAGTGGTTCGCCCTGGTCCTCGCGCACCATGGTCTCGACCGTCTGGGCGAGCAGAGCGTGGCCCGAGTCGTTCGGGGTGATCCCGTCGGCACGCAAGTCGGGGTCGCTGCCGCAGATGGAGCGCATGTCCGGGATGCACAAGGCGCCGGCCTGGTCGGCCGCGAGTCTGATGGCGGTCAGCACGTGCGCCTGCTGCTCGACCGTCGTGTCGTCCGTGCCGGCGGGGATGCAGCCGGGACCGCAGCCCACCACGATCCGCGCCCCGGGGAACAGTTCGGCGGCGTGCGCGATCGTGTCCGCGACGGCCTGCTGCATGCCGGCCACGTTGGCGAACGAATCCAGCAGACCGGCCATGAGGAACACGTAGCCCACCGTCACGCCCGCCGATCCCGAGGCGGCCGCGTCGAGCTGGCCCGTGAGCGTGTTCCCGTCGACCATCCATCCGACTCCGGATTTCGCCTGGTTGCGCTCCTCGAGTCCGAGCGCGCCCGAGGCGAGCGTGGAGTACCGGTGGGCCGTATCCGATGCGCCATCGCCGGCGGTGACCTCGTCGCCGCACCATACGGCCACGCTCCCCGCCGCCGTCAGCGGCATGATGTCGTCGCTCATCGATCGATCCTTTCCTGCGCCTGGATGGTCAGCCAGTCAGACGATGAATCGCCATCGACATCGGTGATCTTCAACGGGATGGTCCTCGTGCCGAGGTGGTCGTCGTCGACGGTCAGGTCGGCGGTGTCGCCGACCCTCACGTCGTGCTCCTCGCCGATTTTGACGGTGTACGTCTCCACGGGCCACGCGCCGCGCGCGAGGTCGGCCAGCGCGTGCTCCTGCAATGTCCTGAGCTCGCTGACGGTGGTGTGTTCGGTGTCCTTGGACTGGAGGAACATGCAGCCCACGTCAGTGGGGATGGTGGTGGTGCGCCGGCACATGAGCGTGCGGTCGTCGTCCTTGCCACCGACCGCCCATGTCTGGCAGGTCATGTCCGCGCCGTCCCCGTCCAGCTTGGAGAGGATGACGCGCGAGCCGGGCATCATCGCGTTCCACCGGTGATGCGCGGGCTCGGGGTCGGCCACGAGGTCGAACGTCAGGTTCCCGGCCGGTTCGATGCGCGGGTCGAATCGGATCTCGGGCCCGTTCTCCAGGCCGGTGATGTCGTTGAAGCGGTCGGCGACGGTGGCGAGGTCCCACGCGTAGTAGGTGCGTGTGTGGTCGCCGCCTTGGATTGGCGGCAGGGTGATGGGCAGTGGCCCGTATTGGATGGTCTCGTCGACCAGTCCTCGCACGATGTCCGGGTAGGAGCCGGTCAGGGTGAGCGCGAGTTCGCCGGATGGGTGTTGTTCGTCGACGAGGATCGCGCCGTCCCTCCAGGTGTCCTTGAGTCCTCGGGGCAGGACGAGGCGTTTCGATAGGAGGGTCAGGCCGCCGCCGCAGTCGAGCGAGAGGCTGCGGGTCTCCGCGTTCCACGAGTACGAGGTCAATGGTCCGGCGTGTAGAACCTGGTCGCCTCGTTGGATGGCGATGATGACCTTCCAGCAGCGTAGCAGGTCGCAGAGATTCAGGCGTGCCGATGTCGTCGAATAGTCGATGGTCACGTTCATGCTGCCGGCCGCGTTCAGTCCGTCGCCCCACCGGCAGGACGTGTACGGAAGGCTGGTCAGGTGTGTTCCAGACGTGATGTCGTACGCGTGCACGGTCAATGGCGGAATCTGTTCGAACGGCATCGTTACCTCCATGATGGTCTGAGGTTCATCGTGACCGTTGCCCCCGAATCGGCGGACACCGTCACCGGATGGGAGCCCGGTGGTATGGGGAAGGCCAGGTCCTTGACGATGGTCCCATCGCTGGGGATCATGTCGCGGAAGTCCAGTTCGAGTCCGTCGGAATCTCCCTGCCACCGTACTTCTCCCGCGTCGCCCATGGCGAGCCGTAGCGTCGTCACGTGGCCGGATACGACGGCCTTCGGCCATGTGGACGCGTTGCCTTCGTTCCATACCCGGCATATGCCGCCGCTCGTGGGGAAGCAGATGGTCTCGCCGTACCGGTTCGGGTCGGGGCAGTAGACGACCAGGCTGAACGTCATCGCGTCGAGCCGCGTGAGCAGCGTCTGCGACGGGTTGTCCGCGATCCAACCGGTCAATGTCCTACGGCCGGACGCGTCCTCCACGAGCAGGGTCACCTGCCGGTATGCGAGCGCGTTGATCCTATCGATGAGTCGTATCGCGTCGATGGTGGATCCGCGATGGGTGACGCAGTCGATGGTGATGGTGCGTGGTGATGCGGTGGGTCGGCTCGGCCAGTAGGCGCCGTCCTGTTGCGGGATGCTGCTGGCGGTTTCCTTGGGTTTGGTCGCCCCGTACAGTCCGCTGATGCCGTCTTCTCGTATCCATGCGTCGCCGTGCCGGTCGAGACGGTTGTCGACAAGGGTGATGACATCACCATCGGCGATCAGTTGTATGCGCATCATATCCCCCATTTGTCGATCGCGGCGCGTGTCCGGGTCTCGAACATGGCGTAGAGCACGTCCGGGTCGGTCCCTTGCGCGTCGATGTTGACGGTCACGATGGATTCTCCCTGCGCCGTGGGAGCATACCCGGACGCCGTGGCGGCAGTATTGAGGACAGGCAGGTAGCGCGTGGCTGTCACCTGGACGGATGCGCGCAACGCCGACTCGTCGAAACCGGGCAGCGGGATGGAGGCGGGCATGCTTGCCCGTGCCAATTCGCTGCCCGCCTTGCTGACCGTACTGGTCTCCCGTCGGATGCCGATGGCCATGCCCTCGCCGATCATGCGGCCGACCTCATCGCGGAAGCGTGTGGACGGCGAGTGGATGCCGAGCCATCCCTTGACGGTGTCGATGGCGCTCTTCGCCGCGTTCACCGCCGCGTCGACCAGGCTTCCCGCCGCGGATGCGATGCCGGAGCCGATGCCCTTGATGATGTTCATGCCGACCGACCCCCAGTCCACGCTGGTGAACGATTGGGTGATCTGGCTGATGATGGACGGTATCTTGCCGATCAGCTGCGGCACGGCCTGCACGAGCCCACCGGCAAGGCTGACGATGATCTGCACGCCCGCCTGCAGGATCTGCGGGAGATTCGAGGCGAGCGTGGACACGAGGTTCGCGATGATCGCGGGCACCTGCGCGAGCAGTTGGGGCAGCGCGTCCATCAGCCCGTTGGCGAGGCTGATGATCATCTGCACGCCCTGCTCCACAATCTGCGGCAGGTTCGACGTCAGCCCGCTGACCATCGTGTTGATAATCGTCGGGACTTGAGCTGCCAGTTGCGGGATCGTGGAGACGACGCCGTTGACCAGGTTCAGTACCATCTGCACGCCCTGCTCCATGAGGTGGGGAAGCCCGGTGGAGAGCGCAGTGATGATGGCCGTGATGATCTGTGGAATGGCGGCGGCAAGGGTCGGCAGGCTGGAGACGATGCCCTGCAGCAGTCCACCGAGCAGTGTCAGTCCGGCGCTCATGAGCTGCGGCGCGGCTGCGATGATGCTGGTCACGAGTGTGGTGACGAGGTTGACGGCCATCGGCATGATCACCGGCAGGTGGGATGCCAGGCTGGTGACGATGGTGTCGATGAGCAGGGCGCCGGCCGACACGAGCGACGGGAGTGCCCCGGTAACGCCTTGAAGCACCATTTCGATGATGTAGGCACCCGAGGAGACGAACTGCGGCAGACTGGCTTGGATCCATGTCTCGGCCTTGGAGAGGATGTCCGGCAGCGACGCGAAAGCCGAGTTGATGACCGCCGAAAGCTGTCCGCCCATCTGGCTGTTTATCATGCCGACGCCGGCCACGAGCGCGGCGGCGAGCGCCCCGATGCCGAGGAATTTCATGAAGTTTCCCGGTGCGAAGAATTTCGCGACGAGGCCTCCGATGGCGTTGAGTCCGGTTTGGAGTTTGTTTCCTGCTCCGTTGATGGCGTTTTGGAGTGGGCTTCCGATGGCGTCGCCGAGTCCGCCGAAGATGTTGCCGAACGCGGTCTTGAACGGGGTCGCCATGTTGGAGATCTTGCCTGTGATGGCGTTGGTGAAGCCGCTGGTCTTTGCGCCGATTTTTGACAATGCGCTGGCGAATGGGTCGCCGTCGAGAGTCATGGCTTCGCGGATCGTCTTGTTGAACAGCGGTTTTGTCTTGTTTCCGATGGCGGTGACGGCCGTCCCGAGTGGTGATGTGTTGATTTTGCCGGCTGCCGTCCCGAGTCCTTTGGTGATGGCGTCACCGAGTTGCCCGGCTTTGATTTTGATGCCGTCGGCGGCTGCGGTGAGGCCTGTGTACAGGCCGCTGTTTTCCCATTTGAATGCGAGATTGGCCATGCCGGGAGTGATTTTCGTGCGGATGGTTTTGAAGATGCCGTCGGTGGCGGATGCCAGCTGGTCGCCTCCTTGTTTGATGCGGTTGATGGCGTTGGCGAAGGGGTCCCCGTCGATGGCCATGGCTTCGCGCAGGCTTGGGGTCAGGTATCCTTTGGCGGAGTCGATCTTGGTCCTGATGGCGTCGAAGGACTTTCCGATGTCGTCGCTTCCTTTTTTCAGTCCGGCGGCGAGATTCCGGATGCCGTCGTCTCCGGCTTTGCCGATCTGGTCGAACATGGAGAGGATGCCGTCGACGTTGCCTCCCACGCCGGCCAGCACCGTCATGCCTCCGGCGAGCAGGCCGGCCTGTTCGGCCAGGTCGCCCATGGTCAGGCTTCCGTCCTCGAGATCATGGTTGAGTCCGTCGAGGATGCCGGCCAGCGAGTCGGCCGCTTCGGACAGTCGCCCGGCGAACGTGTCGGCCAAGCCTTCGACGCTGCCCGCGACCTGGTCGATCAGGGGGATGACGTGCCCGCCGAGCTTGGTGGCCTCGTTGATCAGCGGAGTGGCGAATCCCTCGCCCAATCGGCTGAGCGCGGCCTTGACGTTGCCGACCATGCCGTCGAAGCTTTCGCCCGCGGATTGGGCGGCGCCGCCGATGTGCTCGCGCATCGCGGCCTCGAAGTCCGCGAACGACACTTTGCCGGCGCTCACCATCTCCTGCGCCGCCGCGGTCGTGATGCCGTAATGGTCGGCGAGGTACTGGAGGACGGGGATGCCGGCCTGCATGAGCTGGAGCATCTCGTCGCCCTGGAGCTTGCCCTTGGCGGCGACCTGCGAAAAGATGACGCCCATGTCCTTGAAGCCGACGCCGGCGATCTGCGCGGCGTCGCCGACGGTGCCGAGCACGGTCTGCAGCTGGGTGCCGGATTGGATGCCGCTGGCCACGAGCGTGGCCGCCGCGGACGCGGCGTCGCCCAGACCGAACGCGGTGCCCTTGACCGAGTTGAGCACGTCGTCCATGATCGCGTCCACGCTCTGCGTGTCGTGGCCCAGGGCCTTGAGCTTGGTCTGGGCGCGTTCGATGTTCAGCGCGCGGTCGAAGCCGCCCTTGGCGGTCAGTGCGGCGAGCCCGCCGCCGATCGTGCCGATCGCGGCCAGGCCGATCTTGCCGACGCTCGTGAACGCGCCGCCGATCCTGCTGAGGATGGTTTTGCCGCCCGACTTTGACGCGGACTGGACGGCCGACGCCAGTGGATCCTCGATGGCCTTGCCCAACCCCTTGGTGGAGGGCTGGATGAGGATGTACCCGGTGCCGAGATCCTGCGCCATCGATGATCACCGTCCTTCCGGTTTCATTCGAGTCCGAGTCGGGCCTTGAGCCTGCCTCGCAGCCTCTCGTCGCGTTTCGGCGCCGGCCGGGCCGCGGCGTGTTCGGGTCCGAGCAGTTTGTCGGGCTTCTCCCACGCGGGCGTGAGCCTGCGGTGTTTGTCCGCTCCCTGGTTGGCGGCGTGTATGTATTTGTCGGCCGGGTCGGGGATGAAGCTCCACCCGGCCAGTGCGGCGAAGCTGTGGCTTGAGCGGTCCTTGAGGATCTCCCGGCACATGGGCCACGCCTCATGCAGGGAGAGTGTGTTCAGATCGAGCGGGCCGCCCCATGCCCGGTGCCAGTCGTATTGGAGGGCGGCCCGGTGGTCGATCCACAGGCCGATGAGGATCAGGCTTTTGGGTCGGTATGACCCGTCTTGGCCCACGCCTGGATGATCAGGCCGAGGTCCTTGAGCTTGTCGCCGCTCTTCCTGTCCATCTCGACTTCGAGCAACGGGTATTCGCGGATCAGGTAGGCGAGGATGACGCCCATGAAGTTGAGTTTCTCCTCCTGCGTGAGGTTGTTCCATCCCTTGCTGACGATCATGATGCCCGCGCTGATCATGGCCAATGGCAGCTGGGTGCTGTCGTCCAGTCGGGGCAGTCGCATCTTCACGTCGCCGTACTGGATGCGCACGGGGCGCGGGTCCTCGGATTCGTCGAATGTGCTGGGGGTGATGACGGTCTGCTCGCCCATAAGGGTCTCCTATCTTCGTGTTTCTCCTATCTGCGGGTGGGTATGGGAGCGCCCCGCACGCCGATAGGAGAAAGCGTGCGGGGCGCCGGAATGGTGTGACGTGCCGCGGTTCAGGCTGTGGGCGTGGCGGGCACGTCCTGGGCGAAGCCCCATGCCTTGAACAGGTACGGGGCCGTGGTGCCGCCCTTGAACATGCGCAGGGTCATGTTGAAGTTCTGCAGATCCGAGATGGTCCAGGCGATGTCGTCGCGTTCGCTGACTTTGGCCTTGGGGATGTGCAGGAGGATGAGCTTCTCCGTCTGGGTCAGGCCGGCGATCACGTACTGCGCGTACTTCTTGATGTCGCTCGTGTCGACGGTGATGCTGCCGTCCGACTGGACGGTGGTGTCGAAGTAGGTCTCGATGACCTCCTTCTTGCCTTCCAGGGCGGCGAACTGGACCGTCCAGTAGCCGCCCGACGCCATGGACACGACGGTGTCTCCGTTGTGCGCGGTGAAGTCGTTGTCGTCGCCCGCCTCCGGGTGGATGGTGATGCCGTCCTCACTGAAGTAGCCGAGCGGCTGTTTGCCGCTGCCGGGCTTCCACGTGGGGCCGAGCGTGCCCACGTCCTCGGCGTCGACGTCGTACTTGAAGATCGCGGCTTCCTTGATCAGGCTGACCATGTCGGCGTTGTTGCCGTTGCCGACGAACTCCAGGCCGGTGGCTCCCGCGGCCATGAGGCTGGCCTCCAGGCCGTTGCTCGGCGTGACCGCCGCGGCGCGCACGGTCGGGGTCTTGCCCCCGCTCTGGGTCGCGTCGCCGATGTTGGTGTTTTCTTCTGCCATGATTGTGGCTCCTTTACACGTTGGTGGATATGGCTGTGACGGTCAGCAGGACCGTGCTGTACGCGGTCTCGCAGCCCAGCCGGTCGTCGTACGTGCGCAGCGGTCCGGACTGGACCTCCGCGGCGCACAATGGATGATCGGTGGCGTGGGCGAGCAGCCAGCGGTGGATGCGGCGGGTCAGGGCGTATGCCGCCGCCCAGTCGCCGCTGCCGTCCGCATGGCGTTCGACGACGGTCAGGCGGAGGGTCATGGATTGGGTGACCGGGGTCGGGTACCGGCCCGGATCCAAGACCATGAGGCACTTGGGCCCGTCGCCCTCGGGCATGTCCCAGCCGAACGCGACCTCGGGCAGCGCGGCGCTCAGGCCCCGGTACAGCATGATTGACGGGTCGAGGCCGATCAGGTGCGGCATCATAGCTTCACCCCGGCGAGGATCTTCGACAGGACGCCGTGCGCCTGTTCGACGCTCATGGGCGCGGTGGCGACCACGTTGCCGCGGTCGCCGTCGTTGTTGCGGTACACGGTGATGCTCGGATGCACCTGCGCTATGCCCTCGACCTGGTACTGCACCTCGTCGAGCAATTGCGGGTTGCGCAGCAGCTGGGATTGCACGTTCCTGCGGTTCAAGACGAACCTGGCGAATCTCATAGCGTGGCCCTCCCCTCTTCGGCGTGCAGTTGGACACCGATGACGCGGTCGCCGCGCCGCCATTCCTCCGGGGTCCTGGTGACGGTCAAGAGTCGTCCGCGCACGAGCAGCAGATCGCCGGCGCGGACGTCGAACGGAAGCTGCCCGCGCCGGTACAGGTCGGCGCCGACCGTGACCGTGCGGCGTCCGACCTCGTCCTGGCGTTCGTACGAGCCGGGCGCGACCAGCATGCCCAGCGAGCCCACATGCACTGGCTCGCCGGGCGTGCGCACGCCCTCCTCCAATGTGACGGTGCAGCGTTTGACGTCGACGGTCTCGTAGTCCGACGGGATCATGCGCCATCGCCTCCGGTCATGCGGATGGTGAACGCATGCCGTCGGTCGGCGCCGAGCGACTGGCGTTCGCTGGCGGTCAGGTACAGGTCGCCGTCGGGGTTCGAGTAGGCGACCGTGTCGCTGAACGGGCCGGTGGTCTGCGTGGCGGATTGGACGCCCGCCGTGTCGTCGGCCAGCATGGCGCGTTTGACCATCTGGCAGACGATGCGGGTCAGGGTCCGTTCCGAAGCCTTCCTCCATAGGAGCGGGTAGTCGGCGCGGATCTTGTCGGACGCGTCGGCCAGCAGCGTTTCGGCCCGTTCCCGTTCGCCGGTGTCGAGACTGCGCCATCGGGCCTCCAGATCGGAGACCTCGGCGAACGGGGCTTCCTCGTCCGGCATGCTCACGCCTCCTCCGGATACGGTTCGACGATCTTCATGCCGGTGTCGATGTTGCGGGTGACGCGCACGCGTCGCCCGCCGCGCTCGGTGTCGTAGGTCTCGACACGGCCGGGGG
>ERZ791702.392-NODE-392-length-19768-cov-32.2363_pt1 | contig 19768 bp, 16 predicted proteins | sample MGYA00510050_ERZ791702 | MGnify/ENA primary metagenome ERZ791702 (study PRJEB30046, sample SAMN00715230) | human gut metagenome | study: EMG produced TPA metagenomics assembly of the A metagenome-wide association study of gut microbiota in type 2... | reverse complement strand
TGACGTACCTGACAAACCTTTATTTCAAGATTAAAGAAGATAAGCGCAAGGCTGCACGGGGAGAGTAATTCAATGACTCAAAACTATGAACTGATTGTGAAAGGGATCCGCAATTTTGAGAATAAAGTTACGGTAACTTTAGCGTTACGGGACAAAAAACGCTTTGACGGTGAAATTTTTGACCTGGACATCTCGCTGGACCGTGTTGAAGGTGCCGCGCTGGAGTTTTATGAGGCAGCAGCCAGAAGGAGCATCAGACAGGTCTTCCTGGATGTTGCTGCCGGGTTATGTGAAGGGGACGAGCTGTTGCCAGAAACGCGCCCCTGTTCAGAGGCGCGGTATACCATAAAAATTAACAGTTCAGATAACTCGATTACGGGTTGTTAGCCTTTTGTTTCAGTTGGTTTTCCAATATCTTTCATTGGTAGCAACATTTCCAGATTGCTTTTGATATATGGATTATTTACATGTTCATTTAATTGATGAATGATTCCATTTTTTTCATTCTGGTCCAATACGGTAAATATTACTGTAATCATATATTTAAGAGCTTCAATTTCTTTTGCTGTTGATGCAGGAGATGAGCAGTCAGCTGTAATATTGATAAAAACTTCTTTTTGCATATCAAATCCTCAGATGGGGTAGCCCAGCCTGCATCCCCCATAATCCTTAACCAGAGCGCCAGTGTCCTACCACTGACGGGCTGAATGCTTAACATATCCAGGGTTCAGAAACCGATAAATCCTGATAAATATCCATGAACGTAAAAATCAGATACAGCCTGTCGGCTGCTGTTCTGGCACTGATTGCCGCCAGTGCTCCTGCACCTGACATTCTCGATCAGTTTCTTGATGAAAAAGAGGGGAATCACACCACTGCATACCGCGATGGCTCCGGCGTATGGACCATCTGTCGGGGAGCAACGATGGTGGACGGTAAACCTGTTATTCCGGGAATGAAACTGTCGAAGGAAAAATGCGCCCAGGTTAACGCCATTGAGCGGGATAAGGCGCTGGCATGGGTGGAGCGCAATATAAAAGTTCCACTGACCGAGCCACAGAAAGCCGGTATCGCGTCATTCTGTCCCTATAACATTGGCCCTGGTAAGTGTTTTCCGTCGACGTTTTATAAGCGGCTTAATGCCGGTGATCGTAAAGGCGCATGCGAGGCGATTCGCTGGTGGATAAAGGACGGTGGACGTGATTGCCGTATTCGTTCAAATAATTGTTACGGTCAGGTTATTCGTCGTGACCAGGAGAGTGCATTAACCTGCTGGGGGATAGACCAGTGAGCCTGTGCTCCCAGCTTATTGTTGCCGCGGTACTAGTGACCAGTGCGTTTATCGCTGGAAATATATGGTGTAGCCGCAGTTGGGAAAAAAAGTGGGCGGAACGTGACAGCGCGGAATCATCGCAAACAGCGAACGCGCAGACCGCAGCCCGCATGATTGAACAAGGGCGCATAATTGCCCGTGATGAGGCTGTAAAAGATGCACAAGCACAAGCAGCTAAATCTGCTGCCACTGCTGCTGGCCTGTCTGCCACTGTTAACCAGCTGCGCACCGAAGCAACAAAGCTTGCCGCCCGCCTGGACGCCGCAAAGCACACCGCAGATCTTGCCGCTGCCGTCAGAAGCAAAACAGCCGGAGCCGACGCCGCAGTGCTCGCCGACATGCTCGGCCGCCTTACAGAAGAAGCTCGATATTATGCTGAGCGATCTGACGAAAGCTACCGGGCTGGAATGACGTGTGAGCGCGTTTATGAGTCGGTGAGGACATCAAATTACAATTGAGTATATAAAGGATATACTTTACATTTTTTCTCTACGTCAATGATTTGTAACATGGCCGGTTTAAATAGATTACCTGCCATGTTACTTAATCATTATTATTCAATGGCATCTAAAATTTCATATGCTTCATTAACAAAATCTCTTATTTCTTTTAGACATAACTCTACAAAAGGAATGACCTCATAATCTGTACCGTGGAATCTTATTTTTTTCTCTTCGGTTATGTTAATATTGATGGGGATTCCGTTCCCTGATTTTTCAACTTTACCATTTTCAATGGTGAAGTCTTCAATTCTCTGTCCATTGGTGAAATTATCTCTGAAAATGATTTTTGATGTAGCATCTGTCTTAATTAATCCAAACCCATTGATATTAACATCTATTCCTCGAACAATACTATCTTCACTCAATGGGATTGGTTTCCTATGTTTTACTTCGTTCGTGAGGTTACACATCATTCCAAGCCAGTTATTACCAGTTTGATAGTCTTGGATTGAAACAAAAACTGCATATAATGGAGATAATTCAGGTTGCTGGCAGTTTAATTTTTTAATAAAGAAAGCATCTAAAAATTTTTTCTCGCCGTATGGGAAATAAATTTTTGGCCGAGGGGTTGATTGGTTAGTGGTATGTTTTTCATAACTATCATTCGCAACGTATTCTAATGCGCTTCTTAAATTTTCAAGTATTGATTTAACCTTTACTGGTTTTATTTGTTGCGTATCTTTTAATATTTCAACGGTTTCTTCAACTTCTTGCAATAAATCTAACGTTCCTTCTCTGGACATTCTTAGTCTCCGTTAAGGTTTTGGGGCAAGTTTTTATAACTATTAGATTATCAATTAAATATTATGCCATATGCTTGCATGTAGTTGAACAGCCAACAAGAAAACAACAAAGCATCTCATTTACGGGTCCTTTCCGGCGATCCGGGCTGTTACGGGGCGGCGACCTCGCGGGTTTTCGCTATTTATGAAAATTTTCCGGTTTAAGGCATTTCCGTTCTTCTTCGTTGTAACTTAATGTTTTTATTTAAAATACCCCCTGAAAAGAAAGGAAACGACAGGTGCTGAAAACGAGCTTTTGGGCCTCTGTCGTTTCCTTTCTCTGTTTTTGGCCGTGGAATGAACAATGGAAGTCAACAAAAAGCAGCTGGCTGACATTTTCGGTGCGAGTATCCGTACCATTCAGAACTGGCAGGAACAGGGAATGCCCGTTCTGCGAGGCGGTGGCAAGGGTAATGAGGTGCTTTATGACTCTGCCGCCGTTATAAAATGGTATGCCGAAAGGGATGCTGAAATTGAGAACGAAAAGCTGCGCCGGGAGGTTGAAGAACTGCGCCAGGCCAGCGAGGCAGATCTCCAGCCAGGGACTATTGAGTACGAACGCCATCGACTTACGCGTGCGCAGGCCGACGCACAGGAACTGAAGAATGCCAGAGACTCCGCTGAAGTGGTGGAAACCGCATTCTGTACTTTCGTGCTGTCGCGGATCGCAGGTGAAATTGCCAGTATTCTCGACGGGATCCCCCTGTCGGTGCAGCGGCGTTTTCCGGAACTGGAAAACCGACATGTTGATTTCCTGAAACGGGATATCATCAAAGCCATGAACAAAGCAGCCGCGCTGGATGAACTGATATTGGTGCTCATACGCACTCCGTTGCGATTGGTTCACATGGACATACCATCACCGTTAACGCTGCTGGTAACGCGGAAAACACCGTCAAAAACATCGCATTTAACTATATTGTGAGGCTTGCATAATGGCATTCAGAATGAGTGAACAACCACGGACCATAAAAATTTATAATCTGCTGGCCGGAACTAATGAATTTATTGGTGAAGGTGACGCATATATTCCGCCTCATACAGGTCTGCCTGCAAACAGTACCTATATTGCACCGCCAGATATTCCGGCTGGTTTCGTGGCTGTTTTCAACAGTGATGAGGCATCGTGGCATCTCGTTGAAGATCATCGGGGTAAAACGGTTTATGACGTGGCTTCCGGCGACGCGTTATTTATTTCTGAACTCGGCTCATTACCGGAAAATGTCACTTGGTTATCCCCGGAAGGGGAGTTTCAGAAGTGGAACGGCACAGCCTGGGTGAAAGATGCAGAAGCAGAAAAACTATTCCGGATCCGGGAGGCGGAAGAAACAAAAAACAGCCTGATGCAGGCAGCGAATGAGCATATTGCGCCACTTCAGGATGCTGTAGATCTGGAAATCGCAACGGAGGAAGAAAACTCGTTGCTGGAAGCCTGGAAAAAGTATCGGGTGTTGCTGAACCGTGTTAATACAACAACTGCTCCGGATATTGAATGGCCAGTAGCACCTATAGGGTAAATTCGTAATGATTACCTAAATACGTTATTCTTTTGTTCAAAAAGTGATTTTGCTATAGGTAGGGAGTATGTTCTTGGATTAAGAATAAAAATCGCCATGAAAGAGCTTCATGGCGAGTACATAAACGTACAAAATGTGATGAAAGTAGAGTGGCGTAAGCCACTATATTAAGATGTGACAATAGCGAACAAAAGTAAATAACATTTTATGGACGTTTAATTGTTAATTATAAAAACTAGAGTGCCCGATATTGTTTATCTTGCTTTAAAATAATGTACTCAAACCAAATTTTTGAGCTAAAAGCTCAAATAATATAAATGCAATGATAATGTTTAATAAGACAATTAGCTTGCTTTGTATTTTCATTTCGGAATACTGTTAAGTAACTTTGATGACCCTAACAATAGATCGGAATTTTCTTAGAGTCAATGGTCACTGTTTTTGTTTGCAAAGCAAATGTTTTGGTGGTTATAAGTTGTCTTAATATAGTCACGCATGCAACTTGTTCCATGCGGAGATTAAAGATTGGAATATAACGCGAAGATGGAATTAAATTACATTTGCAATAATCAATTTATTATTACTCAATAATTACCGATATTATTATTGTAAATTAATCATTAGAGTGCAAAAAGAAATGTAACGGCAAAATAAGAGGACGATAGCTGAGAAAAAAGCGTGCTTTCCCAATCTGGGGCAAATCACGTCTGAATGACACCTGAAAACAGGTAGTAGCCTCAAGAAGGCTTGGAATATTCTTCTTTAATGTTATGTAATTCATTGATTTTTCGTGTACGATTTTAAGACATTTATTCCAAGAAAAATTTTTAACTCTTTGATTTTTCGACTCTGTATCATCGGTCTCGAAAACCGGAGTAGGGGCAACTCTACCGGGGGTTCAAATCCCCCTCTCTCCGCCACTTTATCAATGACTTATCTCCCGACTTCCCGCCTTGCTTTTCCTAAACAGAACAATCGTAGAATATTCTTGAAGGGTTAGATCGTCACTGTTTTCTGTTCGATACTGTGACATTCAGCACTTGATTCGCTATGGATCTGACAGGAAGGTTTTGAGCGAAAATTTGCAGTTATTCAGTCGTTTTCTTATCGGTCACCATTATTCTTTTAGACATTGATCCTACAAAGCTGCCGCAAAGTTGGTGGTAGGAACTGAAGTTGCGTAGAGAAGGGGTCAATACCCGGAGGCAAACATGGGCTGGCAAAAGTGTAGCGGTATTAGGCGCAGCTATTTAGCCTAGTTATGTTTTATGAAAACTTGATATCATATAAGTGTCTTACTTATTGGCTGTAAATAAGTTTTTCCTAAGGAATTGTTTCTTGAGTATCATTTGTAACTGTAACGGAATTTATAATCCTTTGCTTTATTGTTACGGTATTTTTTATCACACCCTATTTTTTATGTGGTTTTTTATACTGAAGTTTGGCAAAGTGAACTTTATATGCATATACTTCATCCTGGTTTCAGTTAAGTTGGGTGGATGATATGGCAACTACATGTTCAGTTATATTGATTTTGGAGTCCTTTGATGTTTATTTCGGAAAAGAGAGTGTGTTTCTGGAGAGAGGTTCATCTGTACTTGTCGACTCTAGCTCTAGAGATTTTTTCCTGACATATCCTGAAAGAGTGATAGTGGCGGATTTTGGCGCTGAGTTTATTAGTCGCTATTTGAAAGCTAATAACTTAAGGGAAATTTCTGATTGTAGGGAATATCCATCTTATTTAAAAATAAACTTTGCTGACTTCAGTTTAATTAAAGGATTAATTAGTTGGGCTAATCACTGTGCTGAATACATAGAAATTTTTGATGAGTCTATTGCTTTTACATGTCTCTCTGCATTTTCTTCTGAAAAACAATTTGGAGTATTTCTGTTTGAATGTTTGAAAAGCACAGGGGCTAAAGTTAAAACGATTATTCATACGGATTTATCTGCACCATGGCGTCTTAAGGATATATCATCAAGATTATATCTCAGCGAAAGTTTACTAAAGAGGAAATTGAAAGAAGAGGGGGTATCATTCAGTAAGATCATACTTGATGAGAGGATGCAAATGGCTGAATATTTACTCTGCACTCGTTGTTATCCTATTAGTAAAGTAGCTAAGGTCTGTGGTTATGCCAGTGTCTCATACTTTACTTATGTATTTAGACGTTATTTTGGTGTTTCTCCAAGTCAATACTCTCAGAGGAGTTCAGAAAGTAAAATTCTTACTCACCAGGGAATCTGATCATTGTTCTTGCCCCCTTATTTCCAGACAGGGGGTGTATCTTAAGTTAACGTTACCCGCTGACGTCGATATTCTCGCGGAGAGCGATAACCCAACGCACTGTGCGGATGGTTTTCATTGTAATGTTCGATCGCCACTGCAAGATTATGCAATGCCGTTCTTACATTCGGTTTCGGCATGAACGCGATGTAGTCTTCCTTCATCGTTTTCACGAACCTTTCTGCCATTCCATTACTCTGAGGACTGCTGATTACCCATGAGGAGTACAATTAAACGGGTTAATCAGTTTCTCCATTTGAAAGAAAAAAGACTTCTGTACTGTTTGATATCACCGCTATTTTCTTATTTTCTGTGCAGGTCGTAGTGGGACAAAACTGAGACACATAAGGCCTCACAATGGCTTGCAAGGCTTTACATGTTTTGATGTGGTGGGACGTGTGAGCGCAGTGTTGATGGGGTAATACTTTGAATTAGAAGCGGATTCTTATGATTCGTAATGCGAAGGTCGTAGGTTCGACTCCTATTATCGCACCATTAAAATCAAAGAGTTACCCCATATTTAAATACACCACGTTTCCTCCTGTGCCGTATTTGTGCCATTGTAACCTTGGCAATTCATCAAAATACTGTTCTGACATCAGGCAGTGCAGGTGCAGACATTTAAGCCAATTGCTGCCGCCATTCTTTGACGTAGTCAATCAGGGCGCGGAGCTTTGGTGCAATATTGCGACGCTGTGGGAAATACAGATAGAAGCCCGGAAATTGTGGAAGAAAGTCATCAAGCAGCGATACAAGCTTACCGCTTTCAATATATGGCCTGAAAGTTTCCTGAGTGGCAATTGTTATTCCTCCGCCGGCAAGAGCCAGCCTCAACATCAGACGCAGATCATTAGTCGTAATCTGCGGTTCAATCGCAAGGTCGAAAGTTCTCCCGTTTTCTTCAAATGGCCAGCGATAAGGCGCAACCTCCGGGGACTGACGCCAGCCGATACACTTATGGGTATTTCCCCCGGAGGCGAGAAAGCGCTCTCCACGCCCGGCCGCAAGGATCAGGACGACGGGGGCAGGCATGAATCCTCCTCCTGATGGAGACGTACAGAGGCGACTTCTGCCAGCACGGAGAGTGCCAGAGTATGCGCATCCCGGGCTTTGGGGAATATCCCGACGGGTGCCCGGATTTGCGTTGTTTCCTCCCTGGACCATCCCAGCTCGTGGAGCTTTTGCAGACGTAACGTGTGGGTTCGATAGCTGCCCAATGCGCCGAGATAAAAGGGTTTTGCTTCTCGCGCGGCCTGCAACACTGGCAGCTCCCGGTTGAGATCATGGCACAGCAAAATGACCGCCGTATCGGTATCGATCTGAGCGCTGGCTGAGGCCGGAAAAAGATCGAAGATATGGCTGTCATAGCCTGTGGCTGCTGCAAGACTCGCGGTTGCCTGCGCCTCAAGAGAACGTCCGTAAATCATCAGCCTGACGCATGGCCTGAACCCCACCTCAAAGCCATTGAGATTCCAGCCCGTCCGGGTTTGCGTGGGCAGGCACACCAGCGATTGTGCTTGCGGATCGTAGCGCAGCCCCACCGGTTTTCTCTGTTCCAGGCGGTTCAGCACGGCGAGCAGAGGCTGTGCCGAGCGTAGTTTATGGAGCGTCAGCGTGATCCCACCGCCGCAGGGCAGAACGATGTCAAACCACGGCGAACCTTCGCCATAGCGAATTTCGCGATCGCGGCCTGAGCCCATCATCTCCAGCGCTTCAAAAGCGGCAGCGGCCTCCACGCAGCCGCCAGAGACAAAACCGCAGTAACGACCATCTTCGCGCACCACCATCTGCGCCCCGAGCGGGCGCGCCGCGCCGCCGCGTATCTCCACCAGCGTCACCAGCACCGCTCCTTTACCGGACATTAGCGCCTCTACGGCGAAGCGCAGAATGGTCCGGTGGTCATCGGTGAGAAACGCCTGCTCTGGCTTATGCCAGTGTTCGTCTTTGTCAAAAAGCGAGTATGACATTGTTCCTCCTTAAACCACATCCGGCAGCTTATCGAGCAGCTTATCCAGAGTGATGGGATAATCCCGTACCCGAATACCGGTGGCGTTATACACCGCGTTGGCGATAGCCGCGCTCACGCCGCACAGGCCCAGCTCACCGACACCTTTGGCCTTCATCGGGGAGGATATGGGGTCGGTATCATCCAGGAAAATCACCTCCTGTTTTGGGATATCCGCATGAACCGGCACCTCATACCCCGCCATATCGTGATTAACGAAGTAGCCCAAACGGTCATCCACCGCCAGCTCCTCCATCAGTGCCGCGCCCATGCCCATAGTCATTGCGCCAATGACCTGGCTGCGTGCAGTTTTCGGATTCAGGATGCGTCCTGCAGCACACACAGCGAGCATACGCCGGACCCGAACTTCTCCCGTCGCGCTATGCACGCCGACCTCCACAAAATGCCCGGCAAAGGTCGACTGCTGGTACTCCTTGCTCAGTGTTCCGAATTCAATGCTCTCTTCCGCTGTCAGTCTGCCGCCTGCGGTGGCCTCATGTAGCGTGGCGCTTCGGGTACCGTTGGTAATCTTGCCGTCGGCAAACTGCGACTGCTCAGGATCAAACCCGACTGCCGAGGCAATCATTTCGCGAAGCTTCACACAGGCGGCGTAAACGCCGGAGGTGGAGGTATTCGCGCCCCATTGTCCACCAGAACCCGCAGAAACCGGGAAACTGGAATCGCCGAGGTGAACCGCAACCTGCTCCAGCGGTACGCCAAGCATTTCCGCTGCCGTCTGGGCCAGAATGGTGTAGCTGCCGGTGCCAATGTCGGTCATGTCCGTTTCCACGGTAACGGTGCCGTTTGGTTCGAGGTGAACCCGAGCCCCCGATTTTTCCAGCAGATTATTGCGAAAGCCCGCCGCAACACCGTGGCCGACTAGCCACTCCCCGTCGCGCACCTGTCCGGGTGTGGCGTTGCGCTGCTTCCAGCCAAATTTATCCGCTCCGGTGCGCAAGCACTCGATAAGCTGACGGCGAGAGAAGCGGCGCGTCGGGTCGGCGGGGTCAACCTGAGTGTCATTCAGGATGCGAAACTCGACGGGATCGATGCCCGCTTTTTCCGCCAGTTCGTCGATCGCGATTTCGAGCGCCATCAGACCGGGGGCTTCGCCGGGCGCACGCATGGCGTTCCCTTCCGGCAAATCAAGCGTGGCGAGCCGCAGGCCGGTATGACGGTTTGCCCCGGCGTAGAGTAATTCGCTTTGCTGTACCGCCGTTTCCGGCGTGCCGCCGGGCAGGTTTCCGGACCAGCTTTCATGTGAGATAGCGGTGATTTTCCCGCTCTGGTCAGCACCAATACGCAGGTGCTGAAGGGTGGCGGGGCGGTGCGTGGTGTTATTGGGAATAGTGGGACGGGGGAGCATCACTTTAACCGGACGTTTCACCGCTCGGGCGGCGAGGGCCGTCAGCAGTGCATCGCTTCTCAGGAACAGCTTGCCGCCAAACCCTCCGCCGATATACGGGGAGATAATACGCACATTCTCCACGGGAACTTTCAGCGTTTTTGCCAGATCGGTGCGGCACCAGTCAATCATCTGATTTGAGGTCCAGAGGGTAAGCTTATTTCCATCCCAGACGGCCATCGAGGCATGCGGCTCCATCGCCATATGGCTCTGGTCCGGGGTCGTGTAGGTAGCATCAATCTTCACCGCAGCGGAGGTGAAAGCCCCGTCAAAGTCACCGACGTTTTTGTCGGGCGTGTCTTCCGGCGGCTGATTGACGGCCTGTTTTTCGTCCGCCAGGGAGTAAGCTCCTTTATTACGGCGATAGTGTGCCTGCACCAGCGAGGCCGCCGCTCGCGCCTGTTCGAAGGTCTCGGCCACTACCAGCGCAATGGCCTGATGATAGTGCTCAATAGTGGGGCCGCCTAACAGCCTGGCGGTGTTTTTGTCGCCTTTGCCGAGTGCCCCGGCGTTACTGGCGGTAATGACAGCCAGTACGCCCGGCGCTTTTTGCGCGGCGTCCGTATCAAGGGCGGTGAGGCGTCCTTTGGCAATGGCGGAACCGACGATATAGCCATAGGCGGCGTTGGGGGCTTCTTCATGCCATTCGTAGGCGTAGCGTGCCGTGCCGGTAGTTTTCAGCGGTCCGTCGATGCGGTCATGGGGACGACCGACAACCTTCAGCTGATCGATCGGGTTTTCCCCTGCGGGTTTATCAAATTTCATGCTTGTGCCCTCGCTTCAGCCAGTACGGAGGCAAGCGTTCGCTTCGCCAACAGGAGTTTAAAGGTGTTTTCAGCGGTGGGATGGGCGCTGGCGAACAGCGCGTCATACACGGCCTGTGCCCCCTGGGATAGCTGAGCATCCGCAGCCTCAATGCGCCAGGGCTTATGTGCTACTCCACCCAGCGCGACGCGCCCGCTGCCGTCAGGCTGAATAATCGCTGCGACCGATACCAGGGCAAAGGCGTAGGAGGCGCGATCGCGCACCTTACGGTAGATATGTTTTCCGCCGAGCGGCGGAGGTAACGTCACCGCAATGATAAGCTCACCGGGAAGCAGGGCGGTTTCAATGTGCGGCGTTTTCCCCGGTGGGTGATAAAAATCAGCCAGTGTGATACTGCGAGTCTTTCCCTCCGGCGTGATGGTTTCCACCACCGCATCCAGCAACCGCATTGCGACCGCCATATCGCTCGGATGGGTGGCAATGCAGGCTTCGCTTACGCCTACCACCGCGTGCTGACGGCTAAAGCCTTCAAGCGCCGCGCAGCCGCTCCCGGGCAGGCGCTTATTGCAGGGCTGATTGGTGTCGTAAAAATAGGGGCAGCGCGTGCGCTGGAGCAGATTACCTGCGGTGGTTGCCTGATTACGTAACTGACCAGACGCGCCAGCGAGCAGGGCGCGGGAGAGTACCGCGTAATCACGACGCACGCGCTCGTGAGCCGCCAGGTCGGTGTTCCGTACCAGTGCGCCGATGCGCAGCCCACCCGCGTCGGTCACTTCAATCTTATCGAGCCCGAGCCCGTTCACATCGATAAGGTGAGTGGGCGTTTCAATTTCCAGCTTCATCAGGTCCAGCAGATTGGTCCCGCCCGCGATAAATTTTGCGCCGGGTACGCGCTGAGCGCTAAGTGCCGCCTCGGCGGGGGTGTTCACTCGTTCATAGGTAAACGCCTTCATGATTTTATCTCCCCCGCAGCGTCTTCAATGGCGGCAAGGATGTTAGCGTATGCACCACAGCGACAGATGTTGCCGCTCATACGTTCACGGATCTCATCGGCAGTTGTTTCTGGAGCGGAAACCAAATCGACCGTGACGTGACTGGGAATGCCATCCTGAATCTCTTTTAGCACCGCTACTGATGAGCAAATTTGCCCGGAGGTGCAGTAGCCGCACTGGAAGCCATCATGCTTGATAAAGGCCGCCTGCATGGGGTGAAGATTATCTGGTGAACCCAGGCCTTCAATGGTGGTGATCTCGGCCCCCTGATGCATGACTGCAAGCGTCAGGCAGGCATTAAGCCTGCGACCATTGACCAGCACGGTACAGGCTCCGCACTGTCCGTGATCGCAACCTTTCTTGGTACCGATCAAATGCAGATTTTCACGCAAAGCGTCCAGTAGCGTGGTTCGGGTATCCACCTCAAGCTGCTCCGTTTTGCCGTTCACCTTAAGTGTCAGGGGCATTATCTCTGGCGCGGGTGTAGCTGCCGGAACGCTTGCCGCAAGCGTAGAATGAGGATAAACCACGGCGGTCGCCGCCGTTGCGGCGCTCACTTTAATCAGATCGCGACGGGTCAAACTAAAATCGTGCGGCTCGTGCTTCCCAACCCGATTATCTTCGGGGTATTCGCCTTGGTTGCTCATACCAGGCCTCCGGTATTCTAAAGGGGAAAATAAGAGTGCGTTGCGAGAGTGCTGATGCTTTTTTAAACGTTAAGCATAGTCGGCGACAGCAGGAGGATTATTCTTAAAACGCGAATGCAGCTATGAGCCCGGCTAATAAATTCATGTTCGCCGGGATGTTGATGAGGATGGGAGTTGTTTTATTGCTTTAGTTGTACGATGCAAAACCGATAAGGAAACCTGTGATTGTCAGCTCTGCATCACCCTGCAAATCTTTGTCACTTCTAATATAAAAATAGGGAGAAATGATGGTGCTTATATTCATTGGCGATTAGGAAACAATCTTGTTATACAAAACAATACAGTTCTTTACATTTGCCTTGTTTTATGAATACTCCTAAAGAGGTGTATAACATAATGGTACAAGCAGGGTAGATATGAATATATTTGAACAAACTCCACCGAACCGCAGACGTTATGGTCTTGCTGCATTCATTGGGCTGATTGCTGGCGTTGTTTCCGCATTTGTGAAGTGGGGGGCTGAAGTTCCATTGCCGCCACGTAGCCCGGTGGATATGTTTAATGCAGCGTGTGGCCCGGAATCATTAATCAGGGCTGCTGGGCAAATTGATTGCTCGCGTAATTTTCTCAATCCTCCGTATATTTTTCTTCGAGACTGGCTGGGGCTGACAGATCCCAATGCGGCTGTTTATACCTTTGCCGGGCATGTCTTTAACTGGGTTGGTGTTACGCACATTATCTTTTCGATAGTGTTTGCTGTCGGTTATTGTGTGGTCGCTGAAGTATTTCCAAAAATTAAACTCTGGCAGGGCTTACTGGCAGGTGCTTTAGCCCAACTTTTTGTTCATATGATTTCTTTCCCTCTCATGGGACTGACACCACCTCTGTTTGATCTTCCGTGGTATGAGAATGTCTCTGAAATTTTTGGACATTTAGTCTGGTTCTGGTCTATTGAAATTATTCGCAGAGATTTACGAAACAGAATTACTCATGAGCCAGACCCTGAGATCCCTTTAGGCTCAAACAGATAATGCATTGAATGATAAAAATGGCGCAAATACAGCGCCATTTTTACAGGTTAAAAACATTGCTTTTTATATTCTGATGCAGATAGTCAGTGAGTATATCGCGCTACTTCAGGATGATGTAGATCCGAAGAACGCTACAGAAGAGAGGCATTGTTGCTGGCAAATAGAAGAAGTATCGGGTTTTGTTGCCCCTAAAAACGAAGCCCCGCTATTATCGCTGGCGGGGCAGTGCAATTAATTATTGTATGTTTATAACGGTGTCAGCCCGTATTTAGCCCTTGCACGATTGCAAGCCTCATTGACGACTCCGTTCTCACCAGACATGGCAAATTCTCTGCATGTGGACGATCGATTTTTATATATCGTGCAGCAGGCATTTTTGCCCGGGGTTCCTGCAAGGGCAATACATCGGGGGTTTTTCTGATTGGTACCGCTCATGCATCGGTGAAAAGGGGATATTTGTTCAGTGAGCCTGGCGGGAATAGTACCGCCAGCATCGTCGGCTTCGGCCCAGTAAAAAGAGACGCGGAAAAATGCACAACAGGCACCACACGTCATGCATGGATTCAGATTGCTCATAATTCACCAGTACAGCTAAAAATCGTAAAGAGAACAGCGGTACATCGTATGTAAGAACGTACCGCGGTTGGCTGGGGAACTTTCGATAGTGTGAGTATTGAATGATTTCCAGCCGTTACCGATTTTACGTACTAATTCGTGATTAAACCACTCATTAGCAGGCTGCCTGATACCTTTCCGTGTCTCCTGAACACTATGGTGTGCATATGAGAAAGCCCATCGTTACAGGTGACATTGACGATCGCTTTCACATCATTTAAACGATTTTTGGAGCTCTGAGGTGGAATTCTTCCCTCGACCGATGGATAAGTCTTAGTCCGCCGAAGGGGGCTTAGCCGGACAGGAATCGCTAATCTTAATGAATTTGTCGTTATAGACCAGATAATGATTCCCCGGCTGACGTAACTCAGGCTGATGAACCACGTCTCCCGGACGTAGATACCAGGCATCGCCTTCCTCTTCGGTCGAATCACATCCTGGCTTAATCAGTAGCTTAAACCATGTGTTGCCAGTGTTACTTACCGTTCCTGTCACCTTGTCGAAGGACCATTTAAACTGAACCTGACGTGGTCGTACTACCAGAATGGTATCCATCACCACCACCGGCTCCGTGCTGACCTCGCCGCCGGTTGGGCTACGTCTTGTCTGGTTATGAGTGGGGACTTCGCGAAATGAGACCCGGTAGTAGCGCTCGCGGTTATCCTGTGGACCATGATAGTAAAATTTAAAATACTCGCTCTCACCAGCCTGCAACGCCAGCTGGCGGGGGGCGAAAAGCAGCTCACCATCCACCGGTCGGGTGCGCAATTCACTGCTGCCCGGGCTATCAATAGCACTGATGGCAATACGGTATATCCGTGCGCTTTTGTTGTTATTCACTACACGTTTGCTGACAAAGTCAGTCTCGGACGGCAGCGAAAATGTCAGATTGCCGACCGAAATCGCCTGTGTCAAAGGTGCCGCCAGCATACAGACCGCTGTCAGCAGGGCCTTAGTTAATGTTACGCCACGTCGCCTGAACATGAATCTCTCCTGAAGCGCTGACTTCGCCAAACCAGCCGTTATCATCTACCGTACGCAGCGAAATGGCGTTATCCATTGGAATCGAAAATTTGACTGTGGTCTTATCCATCTGCCCCACTTCGCCAGAGATATCAGTCCACGGTGTGGTCAACCACAGCGCATCGGTCATATCCCGCCAGCTATCATCGCACCCGGCATCGTAGGTTTTTGTAGCTCCGTTGCGGGTAATAAAGGAAAGTGTCGCCGGGAACGGTACTTTCGCCTTACCGTCATCGGAGCTGAAGACACAATAGGAGCGCCCGCCAATCACCTGCGCGGGTCCGGTCACCTTGATCAGCACTTCGTCGGCAGCTGTTTTACCGCTGGTGGTTACGATATAGCCGAAATCGAGTGCCGACTCGCCGCTGCCAACATATCCCTCCCGCGACGGTGTCTGAGTATATTCATCGGAGATAATACTGATGCTGAAATCACGGGGTTTGATAATCAGCGTGTTGGAGGTAGAAAATTCATACCAGCCAGACTCCGGTGATGTGGTGTTCTGAAAGCGAAAGTTGAATAGATCTTTGGTGTTGATATCGCTGATCCCGAGGTTCACCATCTGCTTAAAGAAGTTGCTCGAGAAGAAAACATAGATCGAGTCTGCGCTCTTCATCTCGTTGAAGGTGTAGTAATAGGCGGTATTGCTCACCGGTTTCCATGAACTGCCATTCAGACTGAACTGCATATCGTACGCCCCGACGGCCGAGGCTAACGACGAGTTGGCGATCGCCGGGAATATATGGATTGAGGTGTTGCTGAGTCCGTTTGTTTGCAGGGTATAGTTAACCATCTTACAACTTAATCCTGAACGGCTGCCGATGGTTTGCGTCCGGCAGTCGGCGTTCCCTTCGCCCAGAGTCGGTACTCCGTCGCTGTTGATAAATACTTCCGCCAGCGAGTGGGTATTTATCAACCGTAGATTTGCTGCTTTCGTATGGGTGACGTTGCGAACATACCAGTTGCCGGAGGCCTGATCCTTACAGCGTGCGCCGCTGCTGGCGTCATAGTTCACAGAGGTCTGGCAGGCATTGATGGTCATTGTAAAGCTGCTGCCGACGGGCATTTGTTGCATATACTGGTAAAACGCGTCTGACAACATGCCGTGCATCCACTTCGCGCCGCCGCTGGTCACCGTCGCGCCATAAAATCCACTGGCGTCGGTGGTTTGCGGCAGGATAAGACTGGTGGTCATATTACACCCAGCGTACCAGTTGATGCAGCGCAAGCCAGTTAAAGGAGATGAAACTGGTGAATTTTCCAGCCACATATCAAACTTCCAGTTGGTATAAAGGCCGGTGTTGTAACCGTTATCAATGTAGCCGAGGCTTTGCTGATAGATGGTTCCTGAACCAGTGTATTTTAAACCGGTCCAGCGGTTGGCACCGGTCAGGCGCGGATCCAGCGCCCCGCCAGGAGTGACGAAAAAGTTGTCGTCTGAGTTGTTTTCGACAAACACAAACTCGCGTGCCGGTGCATCCGCCCAGGTTGTTTTGCTCACTGCCGCTCTGAGCGCAGTTACTGGCCAGATTAGCGCGAAAATTATCATCGTTATTAGTAGGTTAACTCTCATTCTCTTCTCCTGTCTGCGTCACCGCCGCCCACGATGAGAGGCCGCTGCAGACCACATCACCGACCCAGACGGCACCGCGCGCCTGGTTGAGTTCCAGAGCCACTTCGCAGGTTTTATTGCCACTGTAGCGAAAATCGATAGTGGGGTATTTCTTATCCACGTCCATGACAAACTCGCCGTTTTCATCGGTTCGGGTTCGGCCGATATGGTTGTTAATCCGTGCGTTAGCCAGCAGTGTGCCGTCTTCCGCACGGATACGACCGGAGACGGTAACCATCTGCTTCACCTCTGGCTCAATGACAGCGACATTGCCTGGATAGAGAGTCAGACGACTTTTGCGGCCGCTGACGATATCGTAACTGTCGAGTGAGTTTTTGCTGTTCTGTAACTCCACCTCATATCTTCCATAGGGAGAGAGCGGGAGATAGTTACGCTTGCCGTTAAGCGGGAAAATCCGCCCGTTGATTTTGGCGCTGATCTGACCGTCGTCCTCCAGCCCGGTGTTGAATATCACCCCAGCGTTGCCATCAGTCCGCCCGCTGGCAGCAATGTTTTTCCCCTGCCAGCCGACGCTGCCATTGGCGGTCAAGTTGGTATTGACGTAGCCGTCCGCCGCGCTATTGACGTTCAGCGTTCCGCTGGCGTAACGAGCGTCGAATTGTGCATACGCCCCGCCGCTGAGGGTTTTGTCATCACCGGTATCGCCGGAGATGGCACGTGACAGATTGGCACCAACAGTGCGAATGGTTCCTTCATCAAACTGTTTGCGTGCTGACAGGTTTGCCATGGTGTAGCCGTTTTGATGAGTCATCCCTGCGCTAAACCAGTTGCCCAGTGGTAGCGAGAGATCGAGAGCGATATATTTTCCTGTATTGGCGTTGCTGTCGCCGTTGTTATAGCGCTGAATACCGGCCCGCAGGCCAAGCGAACCAAAGGTACCGCTGTAGACATTTTGATAGTAATCTGCCGTGTAATAATGGCTGTTGTAACGGCGGTCATCATTGTAGCTGATGCTGAATGTGCCCAGCTTCGACCACAGTGAGTTCAGGTTGAGTGTGCCGCCGATTGCACGGTTGTCGGCATCGCTACGTCGCAATTGATTGCCAATGCGGGTTTTTTCCTGATTAACCCACAGCGAACTAAAGCCTCCCGGTAGAGTGGCGCTGATGCTGCCGATGCTGCTCCATGAGCTGTCACTGGCCAGCATATTTTGCAGGTTAACGTTGATCGCCCCCCCAAGCGGCAGCGTCAGACGGGTTTCACCCACCGCCTGATTATCGTATCCATATCCCGTTGCCGCCCAGCTAAGCGTACTCAATGAGCCGGAGGTCGAGGCACCTGCTAGCCAACTCTCTTTAGCTGGTCGCGTCTTTTTCCCGTTTTCCGACCAGCGATCCATATGAAAGCTACCGCCCCATACCTGCCACGCCAGTGGTGCACCGACGCCGCGCCCCCGGCTAAACAGCTTATTGACCCGCTGGGTGCGTTTGCTGATCACGCGACCGTTAACGATCACCTCAACTTCCACATCGTAAATCCCGTACGGTAGACCCCGGGTATCCACTTCATGATTGCCCATAGTGAAGTTCTGAACGCTTAGTAGCCGCCCATCACGGGTGAGATGTACTTCGCCCGCCGCCGGTAAAAAGGCGATCACTGGCGTGGCTGACTGGCTGCTGTCGAAGATGGTGGAGCTGGCCTGGTTTCCCCGGGAAAGGCCGTAAATCTTCCCTGCTGAAATGGCGGTCATCGGCCCTAAGGACTGCAAGTTCCAGGTGTCGAGCATTCCACTGGCAAATCGGTGACCGGCAAAATCGCGTTCATACATCGCTTTATATAATTCACTGTCCTGTTGACCGCTACCGATCCCGTACAGCGAGCCGTCGAGCACCACATGATGTTCGCGCAGTGCAGTAACGTTATTCAGCGACAGATAGCTGGATGTGTTGCTCCCGCCGTTACGCAACTGGTTGTTATAGACGCCCAAGTTATAGCTCAGATTACTGCTGAGGGTGTTAACACTGGACTGCCCGATGTCTTCGCTACGTGAGCGTAGTACGGTGCCCAGCGCTTCGCGCTTGACCACTAGCTGCAGCAGCAGTTGGCGCAAGCTGAGATCCAGCTGCGCGTTGTCAGTCAGGGGGATGGTAAGGGCCTCATTGAACGGGGCGTTGGCCAGAGCCATCAGCTGCTGTCGAGTTTGTTCGCTGACACTGGCGTTATCTTCACTCTCTTCCAGCTGTATTTTCCGGATGCGTAGCTGTCCATCGTCCAGCCAGATAAAAGCGCTGCCGATTCGCTGATCGTCCTGGCGACCCTGGCTACCGGCGAGATGAATATAGAGCGGGACGCTCATGCCGTCCTGAAGCGCCTGACTGAAGGCCTGCGGAATAATCACCCCACCTATTTGCTGCGCACTTATGTCAGCAGCGCTGGCATCGGGCTGAACGAACAAAAAGACCATGCCGAAGGCAAACTGGGCTTTCAGTCCTGGGGAGAACCGTCGTAAAGGCATTGTCGTTATCCATCTGCACAGCTATCTATTTCACGGGAATGAACTTATCACCCTGCCAAAGTGCAACCCGTCCTTTGTTATCCGCAGTGTCCACGCGGGTAAAACGACGCGACTTGCCCGGCATCAGGTAGTAATTCTCTTTACACTCCTTACCGTTGGCGGCTTTCAGGCAAGGTCCGTAGGCGAGGATCCGCAGCGTCGCATTTCCTGTATTTGTCAGGGAGCCGTTGGCGTACTGAAAGTGGTAGTTCGCCTGACGAGGGGCGACGACCAGAATGGTGCCGATGCGGGCGGAAGCAGTGGCCACAGCGCTGCGGTTGGCATTATCGCGCTGCGCATCACTGAGGGCCTGATCAAACCAGACAATGCGGTAGTAGCGCTCTTTTTCATCTGCGGGTCCCTTATAGAAGAAGCGGATCACTTCGCTGGCTTGGGCGGGTAGCAGCAAGCTGGCGGGAGTGAGTAGCAACTCATCCGGCTTGTCCATTGAGATAACCTGCCCGTCGTCAAGCGGTGAAGAGAGCCGTTCGAGACGGATATTGATAAGGCGACCACTGTCGGTACTGTTTTTGATCGTTTTGCTCAGCGTGCTGCTGTCACTGTTCATAAACGATGATATATCGCCGACATCCAGCGCCTGGGCCGGAGATATTCCGGAAAACAGCAGAGCGAGAGGCAGAAGGTGCTTTTTCATAACAATTCCGTCCAGGAATAAAGCAGTGTACTGCACCCATTTTGTTGGACGATGAAATGGAATAGCCCCTAATATGTCAAA
>ERZ791702.388-NODE-388-length-19907-cov-2.58936_pt1 | contig 19907 bp, 18 predicted proteins | sample MGYA00510050_ERZ791702 | MGnify/ENA primary metagenome ERZ791702 (study PRJEB30046, sample SAMN00715230) | human gut metagenome | study: EMG produced TPA metagenomics assembly of the A metagenome-wide association study of gut microbiota in type 2... | reverse complement strand
CTGCGGTGCTGCCGGCAGTGCTATCGGCCGTCTGCTGGTAAACATGGGCGCACAAAATGTAATCATGGTTGACCGCTTCGGCGCTCTCTATGAAGGCATTGACGCTAAGCTGGACCGCATCCAGAGCTATCTGGCTACCGTAACCAATAAAGAACATAAGCAGGGTACTCTTGCTGATGTTGCCAAGGGTGCGGACGTTATGATCGGTGCTTCCGCTCCGAACGTATTCACTAAAGAAATTATGCAGAGCATGGCTGATAAGGCTATTGTTTTTGCTCTGGCTAACCCTGTTCCGGAAACCAGCTATGATGCTGCTAAGGAAGCAGGCGTTGCAGTTGCCGGCACCGGCCGCAGCGACAGACCGAACCAGGTTAACAACGTAACCGTATTTCCGGGCGTATTCCGCGGTGCTATTGATGTACGCGCACGCGCTATTACCGAGGACATGAAGGTTGCCGCTGTTTATGCTATTGCAGATTTGATTGACGAAAAAGACCTGCGTGAGGACTATGTAGTACCGGACGCTTTTGACCCGCGTGTTGCTCCGGCGGTTGCTGCCGCTGTAGCTAAGGTTGCGATTGAAAAGGGCCTGGCACGCAAAATTGTAGATCCTGAGGTTGTTAGAGCTAATACTGCTAAACGCATCGGCCGTTAAGACGCAGTATACAAATATTATTCTCACAATGACAATGTGAGCTTAGGAGGATGAAAACATGAGAGAAATAAAGGTTAGTGAAGTCACTGATGTTATTGCCAAGCTGTGCATGGATTCCTGCTACTATCTCCCGCAGGAGATGATGGACAAAATCAGAAATGCCGCTGTTGAAGAAGAATCTCCTTTGGGCAGGGAAATCCTTGCTACATTGATTGAGAACTTCGAGCTGGCTAAGAAAAAAGCTGTTCCTCTGTGTCAGGATACCGGTCTGACCGTTGTATTTCTGGAAATCGGCCAGGAAGTACATTTCGTTGACGGCGATTTGTATACTGCCATTCATGCAGGCGTAGCAAAGGGCTACACTGAAGGCTATCTGCGTAAATCCTCTGTAGGCGACCCGGTATTTGATCGTAAAAATTCCGGTGATAATACTCCGGCAATCATCCATACCAAGATTGTTCCCGGTGAAAAGGTTAAAATTATTGTTTGCCCCAAAGGCTGCGGCAGCGAAAACATGGGCGCTTTGAAGATGCTGAAGCCGGCAGACGGTGTTGAAGGCATCAAAAAATTTGTTGTTGATACCGTGCGTGCTGCAGGCCCGAACCCCTGCCCGCCGATTACCGTCGGCGTAGGCATCGGCGGCAACATGGAGCGTGCCGCTATTTTGGCTAAATATGCGCTGACCCGTACCGTAGGCGAGCACAATAAGGATGAGCGCTATGCGGCACTGGAGAACGAGCTGCTGGAGCTGGTAAACAAGACCGGCGTTGGTCCTTCCGGCTTAGGCGGCAGCACTACCGCTCTGGCTGTAAATGTTGAATTTACCCATACCCATATCGGTGGTATGCCCTGCGCTGTAAACCTGAACTGCCATCAGGCACGCAAGGCTGAAGCAGAAATTTAAAGGAGGCGCCTGAAGATGAGTGAAGAAGCTGTAATCAAATATATTAATGCTCCGCTGACCGAAGAAACTGTCAAAGACCTGCATGCAGGCGACGTTGTACGCATCAGCGGTTATATCTACACTGCACGCGACGCTGCTCACAAGCGTTTGTATGAAGCGCTGGAGCGCGGCGAAAAGCTGCCTTTGGACCTGACCAATAATGTTATTTATTACGTTGGTCCTACTCCTGCCAAACCGGGTGAGGTTGTCGGCAGTGCCGGCCCCACCACCAGCGGCCGTATGGATAAATACACCCCGACCATGATTGAGCAGGGCATGCGCGGCATGATCGGCAAAGGCCTGCGCAGCCAGGAGGTTATTGATGCCTGCGCGAAGCATGGCGCTGTTTATTTCGTTGCTGTAGGCGGTGCTGCTGCGGTAATCACCCAATCCATCAAGAGCGAAACCATGATTGCTTACGAGGACCTGGGACCGGAGGCTATCCGCAGATACGAGGTTAAGGATTTCCCGGCAATCGTCTGCATCGACAGCGAGGGTAATGACTTCTATAAAGTTGGTATTGCCAAGTATAAAAAAGAGTAACATTGTTAACAGATTAAGGGCAGGATTTTCTGCCCTTAATTTTTTTTGCGATTAATGTTGACAAAGACACTAGGATAATATATTATAACTCTCAACTCAATAACACGCTCTTATCAAGAGTGGCGGAGGGAACAGGCCCTATGATGCCCGGCAACCAGACAAATGTTATGGTGCTACATCCTGCAAGTGTAATCTTGAAAGATGAGAGGAAGACCGGCTCCTTCCTCAGAAGGAGTTTTTTTCTTAGGCGGATGTTTTGCAAGACGTGTTAAATAAAGAAAGGGAGTAAGAAAAGATGAAAAAATTATTAGTTGCATTACTGGCGTTAGTAAGCCTGGCAGTTGTTGCTGCAGGCTGCGGCGGCGGAGACAAAAAGGCAGACAACGGTGCCGACAAAAAGGTTACTTTGAAGATTGGCGCTACTGCTGTACCGCATGCTGAAATCCTCAACCAGATCAAAGGCACCCTGGCTAAAGAGGGCGTAGACCTGCAGATTATCGAATTCAGCGATTATGTTAAACCGAACCTGGCTTTGAACGATAAGGAGCTGGATGCCAACTTCTTCCAGCATGAGCCTTATCTGGATACCTTCGTTTCCGAGCGCAAGATGAATCTTGTATCCGCAGGCAAGGTACATATCGAGCCGATGGGCATTTATTCCAAGAAAATCAAATCTCTGAATGATATCCCCGAAGGCGCTAAAATCGCTATTCCGAACGACCCGTCCAACGGCGGCCGTGCGCTGGCTCTGCTGCAAAGCGCTAAGCTGCTGAAGCTGAAGGATGGCGTTGGCGTTAAAGCTACCGTAGGCGATATCGTTGGCAACGACAAAAAGCTGAAGATTGTGGAAATCGAAGCTGCTCTGTTGCCGCGTTCCATGGATGATACCGATTTGTCCGTTATCAACTCCAACTTCGCTATGGAAGCTAAGCTGAATCCGGTTAAGGATTCTCTGTTCACCGAGCCGAAGGAATCTCCGTATGCTAACATCGTAGCTGTACGCAAGGGCGATGAAAACCGTCCGGAAATCCAGAAGCTGATGAATGCTCTGCGTTCTCCTGAGGTTAAGAAGTTCATCGAGGATAAATACAAAGGTGCTGTTGTAGCAGCGTTCTGATTTGTGAATTGAAGGGCTGCCGCTGAAATGCCGACGCATTTCGGTGGCAGTCTTTTTCTGTGCTCTGTGCTAAAGAGCCGAGGAATATTAGAATAAGGGGACATAGCCGATACAGAGCAGCGTACAGTGCAAAGGTGTATTGCTTTTAACTGCACATAAGAAGACAGTAAATATACAGCACTCGTGATAAATTATTGTTAAAAATATATAATAGCTAAACAATAATGATAATAAAGTATATTATTTAATTAACTGTGTAGATTGACACATATAAAACAGCATGTTAGAATTGAAACAGCAGTGATAAAAAGCTGTTAAAAAATACAGCCCAAACAAAAACGCATAACAAAGGAGGATTTTTTATGATGCCCGTTAACCCTGAAGCCATTGGTATTTTTGGCCTCATCGCTACGGTGGTGTGTTTTGGACTGGAGCAAATTGGTGTTGGTGTTGATGAGAACACGGATCATAGTAAGCTGACACGCACATTGGCTCATATTGCAATTATTTTTGGTGGCACAACGCAAATTTTTACATCAGTTTTTATGTATATGTTCAGTGCTGCCGGCAGTCACAGCACTTATCTTGGAACAGTGTTCGGCTTTTTTGGGCTGTTCTGGATTCTTGTTGGTTTTTTCTTAATGGCGGCGACAAAAAAGTTATGGCACATTTTTTTGCCTGCGGATTGCTGCTTTGTATAATTTTTACCGTCAGAGCATTTAAGGATGGCTTGATTTGGCCGTTGGGTATAGATCTTGCTGTGATTGATTTACTGCTTTTTGTGCTGGTCTTTGCTTGGTATACCGGCAAGCCTTGGCTGACGAAGCTTGCAGGCTGGTGTAATTTGGCAATAGGCTTTATTTCGTTGTTTTTGCTGCTGCCGCAGCTGCTTAAGTAGATATTTACCGTTTGTTGAGTAAAAAAATATTTCTGCAACGGAAAAACGGCAGAGCTATGATTCTGTTTTGTAGGTCGACCGGGTTTGTGTTGCTGGTTTTTAATGGCCGGAGCGTATTGCTTCGGCCGTTTTTGCGTCCTATTAATAGGCCAACGGACCTGCGACGTCTGTAGCTTGTTATGCATGTAATGAGTTATGCTCAAGGGTTGTGCCGGCAGCTGTTGAAATGCCGATGGAGCACTTGGCATGATTGTTTTTTTTAAGCGCAGGCAAAGAGCAGAGCTGTTTTCTGTGCATCCGACTTTAAAATATGCTATACTTAAAGTATCTTATATGAGGAGATGGTACAATGTTTAAAAGAATTTTAGTTGCCGCTATGCTAGCCTTTATTCCACTTAATGTCAGCAGTCCGACCGAAGCAGCGGTGCAGGCGGAAATGTCAGTTGCAAATAATCAGGTATCCGTACAGCAATCCAAGCAGCTTTTTAACGATGAGAAAAATGCCATTTCTATGCTGATGCCTGCAGGCTTTTTGACTAAAGGTGAGTATACGCCCGATAATGAGAAAATTTTTCAAGTAAACTATTCTAATGTGCAAATGTTTATCTATGTAACTCCTATAGATAAATCTGGTCCTAATTCTGCTAAATTTATAGATGAAGTACTTGCTGAACTGAAGAAGGAAATAGCTACAGAAAAGGATGCTGAGCTTATAGAAAACAAAATCATTAAGCTGGATGGTAGAAAAACACTGCATGTTGTCAGAAAAATTAATGCCCAGCCTAAAACACCTGATTTTATAATGGATAACTATACTCTTTTTACTCCTAATGATATGATTGATTTTCGTTTCAATATTGAGGCTGACTATTATGAAAAATTCAAGGCATCAACCATGAATGAGATGATTGCTTCTATCAAGATTGGTACTAAATGGAAACGTTTTGCTACTCCTGACAATAGGTATAGCTATGAGCTGCCGGAAGATGTGTATAATGCAGGAGCTGCCTTTGACCATCAAATGTTAGGTAGTAATGATGATATGATGACGGGCATTATGGTGCAGAAAATAGCTGATAATCCTAAATATTCCTATTATCCGCAATCTCTTGCTAATCTTTCGGCTGCAGAGCAGGCTGATTTAGATAAAAAGATTATTAAGCAGTTAAAATCAGAGGTCAGAACAGCAAGAAATATCAAAAATGAATTTACTGTTGTAAATAATTTACCATGTATTAAAAGCAGCTTTGATGATGTTACCAGTCACAGTATTGCCTATATTTTTATACAGGACGGAAATTACATTTCCTATGACTATATTTTCAATGCCAAGGTGGCTTCTAAACTGGCTCCTGTACTGGAACGCTCGGTAAATTCTATTAAATTTTAATCCCTTGGCTAAAAGTGTAAGTCTTTGAGAAAGAGCATTTTTCTAATGAAAGAAATATGCTATACTTAAAGAAAAACTAATCTTAAAATCGTGAGGTAAAATATGCGTAAATATGCAAAATTTTTCGTAACCCCGAAGGGAGAGCGTGCTGCACGCGGCGGTCATCCCTGGGTGTTCGGTGAAGAGGTAACTAAAATCGAAGGCACCTATGCCAATGGTGATTTGGTGGATGTGGTAACGTCCAAGGGCAAATATTTGGGCACCGGCTTTGAACGACCATTCCAAAATCCGTGTGCGCATTATTTCCACCAATACTAATGATAAGTTTGACGAAGCCTTTTGGGAGCGCCGCCTGCGTTATGCGCTGGATTACCGCCTGACGGTTATGGGCGAGCGTGATTTTAACTGCTGCCGCCTGATTTTCGGCGAAGCGGATATGTTCCCCGGCCTGACCGTGGATCGCTACAATGATCTGCTGGTAACGCAAACCCTGTCCTTGGGCATTGAAATGCGCAAGCAGATGCTGTTTGAGCTGCTGATTAAAATTTTGCGTGAGATGGGACAGGAAATCCGTGGCCTGTACGAGCGCAACGACGTAAGAATTCGCCTGCTGGAGGGCATGGAGGAGGGCAAGCACTGGTTTGCTACCGATTTGTGCCCCGAACCCGGCGCTGTGACTACCGAGATTGTCGAAAACAGCATCGAATATACGGTTGATGTAGAAAACGGCCAAAAGACAGGCTTTTTCCTCGACCAGAAGTATAACCGTCAGGCGATTGCCAAGATTGCCAAGGGCAAGCATGTGCTGGACTGCTTTACCCACACAGGCTCCTTTGCGCTGAACGCTGCCAAGGGCGGCGCTGCGAGCGTTACCGCGGTTGATATCAGTGCGGAGGCAGTGCAGATGGCGGAGCATAACGCTGCGATTAACAATTGCTCCGATGTTATGCACGGCCTGCAGGCAAATGTTTTTGATTTGCTGAGCGATTTGTTCAACAAGCATTCCCATGAATATGACTTTATTATTTTAGACCCGCCGGCATTTACCAAATCCGGCAGCACGGTGAAGAATGCGATTCGTGGCTATAAGGAAATCAACCTGAAGGCGATGAAGCTGCTGCCGCGCGGCGGTTATCTGGCAACCTGCTCCTGCTCGCACTTTATGAAGGAGGAGCTGTTCGTGAAGATGCTGCAGGACGCTGCACATGACGCCAATGTTTCTCTGCGTCAGATTGAAGCGCGCCAGCAATCTCCGGACCATCCGATTCTGTGGCAAGTTCCGGAAACGAATTATCTCAAATTCTATATCTTCCAGGTAGTATAAAAACTCAGTCTAAAAATATGCTGCTGTTAAGGGGGCGTTATTGTGCAGGCTTTAGAGGGTATTCGTGTGCTTGATTTGTCACGGCTGCTGCCGGGACCGTATTGTACAATGCTGCTGGCCGATTTCGGTGCAGAGGTTATCAAAATCGAAGAACCGGGACGGGGCGATTATGCCCGCAGCTTTCCGCCGTTCCTCAAGGATTTCGGTTACTGGCATCTGCAGCTGAACCGCAATAAAAAGAGCGTAGTGCTTAACTTGAAATCAGATGCGGGACGTCGGGCGTTTCTGGAGCTGGTGAAAACTGCCGATGTGGTGGTGGAAAGCTATCGTCCGGGCGTACTGACGAAGCTGGGTATTGACTATGCGGCGGCGAAGGCGGTGAATCCGCGCATTATCTACTGCTCGCTGACAGGCTACGGCAAAAAGGGACCGCTGGCCAAGCAGGCCGACCATGATATCGGTTACGTGAGCCTGGCAGGCATTACCGCTATGAGCGGTGAGGCACAGGGCAAGCCGGCGATTCCGGGCGTGCTGATGGCGGATATGAATGCGTCGATGGCGGCGGGCATGAGCATTATGATTGCGCTGCGCCATGCACAGATGACGGGCGAGGGGCAGGAAATAGATATTTCGCTGTATAATGTGGCGATGACGCTGATGCCCGGTGCTGCCAGCCTGTACTTCGGCAGCGGTTTTGTGGCGGAGCGCGGCAACAACTGGCTGACGGGTGCCAACGCCAACTACAATATTTATGCGACGAAGGAAGGACGCTACCTTGCGGTGGGCTGCCTGGAGAAGAAGTTCTGGAGCAACCTGTGCGCTGTGCTGCAGCGCCCCGATATGACGGACCTGATAGATGATGATGCTAACCACGATTACTTAAAGCAGCAGCTGACGTTGGAATTTGCCAAACACACGCTGCCTGAATGGGAGCAGCTGCTTGCAGGCAGGGATACCTGCGTAACGCCAGTGCTGGATTTTGCTGAGGCGGTGGACGCGGAGCAGACCAAGGCCAACGAGATGGTGCTGAACGTAGAGGATGCAGAGCTTGGTAGCTACCGGCAGTTGGGCTTTGCCATGAAGCTGAGCGAAACGCCGGCCGCGCTGAAAAAGCGTGCGCCGCGCTTGGGCGAGGACACGCAGCAGGTGCTGTCGCAGGCTATTGCAGATGAAAAGCTGCTGGCGGAAGCATTGCAGACAAAATAAAAAATGACCTCCTGAATTTTCAGGAGGTCTAATTTTTTTGTAAGCTTTAAAGTTTGGCAGGCTTATTTTTCTACACGGCCGGGATATGCTTTGAGTGCTTCGCCCAGAATGTAGATTGCGCGCTCCAAATCCTCGCTCTTTAATACATAAGCCAGGCGTGCTTCGTTGATGCCGCTGCCGGGGGTGTTGTAGAAGCCGTTGCCGGGAGCAAACATAACGGTTTCGCCGTCGATAGCGAAGTTTTCCAGTGTCCAGATAGCAAATTTTTCTGCATCGTCAACAGGCATGTTAACCATGATGTAGAAAGCGCCCTTCGGGTCGGAAGCCTTCACGCCGGGGAGCTTTTGCAGTGCTGCAACGATGGTGTCGCGGCGTTTTTTGTATTCCTTGTTAACCTCTTCCAGATAGCTTGCCGGAGTGGTGTACAGAGCTGCTGCGCCGACCTGCTCCAGAATCGGGCTGCATAGACGAGCCTGGCAGCATTTGATAACCTGCTTGCTGAGCTCTTTGTTTTTGCTGATGATACAGCCGATACGCGCACCGCAGGCGCTGTAGCGCTTGGAAACGGAATCAATGATGATCAGGTTGTCGTCCAGCTCGGGCATGGTGCCGAAGCTGCGATATGCACCGTCATAAACGAATTCACGGTATACTTCGTCAGCAATTAAAGCCAGGTTATGCTTGCGCACGATGCGGGAAATCATGTTCTGCTCTGCTTCGGTATAAACTACGCCGGTAGGATTGCCGGGGTTGGTGAGCAGAATTGCTTTAGTTTTCGGAGTGATATGTTTTTCGATTTCTTCTTCGCTGGGCAGGTGGTAACCGTTTTCTACGCTGGTAGGAACAGCGTTGATTTTAGCGCCGAACTCCTTGCAGAAGGTGGTGTAGTTAGCGTAGAAGGGTTCGAAAACCATGATTTCGTCGCCGGGGTCGCACAGAGCCATAACTGCGAAAATCAGGGCCTCGCTGCCGCCGTTGGTAACGAAAATATCTTCAATAGCATAATCCATGCCTTTTTCTGCATAATATTTCTGTACAGCCTTTAAGAGGAACATTTCGCCCTTGGAATTGCTGTAGGCGATTACCGGTGCCTGAAATTCACGCACACTGTCCATGAATTGTGCCGGAGTGGCAATGTCAGGCTGGCCGATGTTTAGATGATAAACCTTTTTGCCTGCAGCCTTGGCTGCGTCAGCATACGGAGACAGCTTTCTGATAGGAGATGCTGTCAGGCTTTGAATACGTTGAGAAAGTATCATGAAAAAAACTCCTTGCTGTTATAGTTTGTTTTGGGGCAGATGTAACTGCTTTGTTTATTATAGCACAGATTTTGCCGAGATTGTATATAGTAAAATATTAATACTGTATACATTTGACTTTTTGACGCAAGCACTTTTTGAAGAAACAGTTTGGCAAATGGTTGTCGTTCGCAGAATGCTTTTGCATAAATATTAAAAAAATGCTATAATGAGGACGTTATTTTTAATTTTTTGAAGGAGTGATTGTCCCCTATGCAAACAACGCAAGCAAAAAATCAGACCGGCGGCATTCTCGGCCTGATTGAACGCGTCGGCAACAAAATCCCTGATATCACGATTTTGTTCATCGGTGCGTTTATCATCTGCTGCATTATGTCAGCAATTCTTTCGACCATGCACTTTGGTTATGTGCATCCCACTACCGGTAAGGAAATTGTGGTCAACAATATGTTGAGCGGCAAAAATCTTGTCGACCTGTTAAGCAAGATGGTTACCAACTATTCCGGCTTCCCTCCGCTGGGTATGGTAATCGTTGCTACCCTGGGTATCGGTATTGCTGACGGCTCCGGCTACATCAATACTGCGCTGAAAAAAATTCTGGCTGTTACGCCTAAGTTTTTGATTACCCCGATTATTATTCTTGTTGGTATGCTGAGCCATCTCGGCCCCGATACCGGCTATGTAATCATCATCCCGGTTGCGGCCTACATGTATTATGCGAGCGGCAAGCATCCGCTGGCAGGTATCGGTGCATCCTTCGCAGGTATTGCGGGTGCCTTCGCTGCAAACTATACTCCGTCCGCAATTGACCCGGTTATTCAGGGCTTCACCCAGAGCGCTGCGCAGATTATCGACCCGTCTTATCAGGTTAACGTACTGTGCAACTATTTCTACGCCTTCGGCGCCACCTTCCTCGTAATCCCCAGCTGTTGGTGGGTAACGGAAAAAATTGTAGAGCCGTGGCTGTGGAAAAACTGCCCGCTTGATGATGATATCGAGGTAGGCGAGGACGGCAACACCGCCGTAACTCCCAAGGAGAACCGTGCCTTCTACGCTGCTACCGGCCTTTTGATTGTGATGGTGGTGCTGCTCGTGTATCTGCTGCTGCCGGCCGATTCCATCTTCCGCGATGACAAGGGCATGCTGGCAAGCTTCAAGGCGCCGATTATGCAGTCCATCGTTTCCTTGCTGTTTGTTTTTACCGGCGCTGTCGGCCTGACCTACGGCGTGCTGGTTGAAAAGTTTAAGTCTCCGAAGGACGTAACCAAGGCGATGGAGGATATCACCAAAACATTGGTACAGCTGATTGTATTCTACTTCTTCGCTGCGCAGTTCCTCTATGCCTTCGGTGCTTCCAACATGGGTGCGCTGATTGCGATTGCGGGCGCCGAGTTCCTGAAGTCCCTGGCACTGCCGCCGCAGGTAACTATTTTCGGTATCATCATCTTCGTTGCGATGCTGAACCTGATTGTTACCTCTGCTTCCGCTAAGTGGGCGATTCTGGCACCTATCTTTGTGCCGATGCTGATGGCTGTAGGCATTGCGCCGGAGCTGACTCAGGTTGCCTTCCGCGTAAGTGATTCTGCGGTAAACGTTGTAACTCCAATGTTCGCGTTCTACCCGCTGATTATCCTCTACTGCCAGAAGTATGTGAAGAGCGCCGGTATCGGTACGCTGAGCTCCCTGATGCTGCCGTATACTATTACGTTACTCGTCACCCTGACTATTATGCTGTATGCTTTCTGGTTTATGGATATACCTCTGGGATTACAAGCTGACTACGTATACCCGCGTAGAATGTAGTGTTTAAAGACGAGTGATAAGGACGCATTTGCTTTGGAAAGTTTCCTCGACGTACTAGAAGTACGCCGTCGTCAACTTCCCTTCGCATCTGCAACCCTTCTCGCTCGTCTTGGCTTGGTGAGATGATAGGGACCATCTGCTTTATTTTCGCTGTAATATTATTTCAGAGATGATATAATGAAGATAGCCTCTCCTCGGGGAGAGGTGCCGAGCTTGTCGAGGCGGAGAGGGGTGACATCATGCAAGCTCTTCTCTTGTCCTATAGCTAATTCACCTTGCCTCCCCTCTAAGGGGAGGTGGCTGCGAGCATAGCGAGCAGACGGAAGGGTGTTATATGTATTTATGAAAGAAGGTCTTTGAAAATGTCTATGCAAGAACGTTTGACTGAACGCTTTTTACGTTACGCTGCTGTACCATCCCAAAGTAAGGAGGGCTGTGCTGTTGTTCCCAGTACTCCCGGCCAATGGGATATGGCTAAGCTGCTGAAGGAGGATTTGGCTGAGCTTGGTCTGGTGGACCTGGAAATCAGCGAATTCTGCGTGCTGACCGGACGTCTGCCGGCTAACCTGCCTGCAGGCCACGCTCCCGTGCCGAATGTAGGCTGGGTTGCGCACATGGATACCGTTGACGTAAACCTTTCTCCCGAGGTACATCCGCAGATTGTGAAAAATTATCAGGGCGGCGATGTACTGCTGAACGCTGAAAAGCAAATCTACATTAAGGTAAGCGAGCATCCCGAGCTGAACAAATATATCGGCAGCGACCTTATCACCACCGACGGTACCTCCGTACTGGGCGCAGATAATAAGGCTGCTGTTGCCAACCTGATGGTAGCACTGGAAACCATCATTAAGGAAAACCGTCCGCACGGCGAAATTTATGTAGCCTTTGTTCCGGATGAAGAGGTTGGCCTTTGCGGTTCCAAGAAGATGGATTTCAGCAAGTTCCCGGTTGAATTTGCTTATACCATTGACTGCTGCGAGCTGGGCGAGGTTGTATACCAAACCTTTAACGCAGGCAGTGCACACATCAAAATCAAGGGCGTAACCGCACATCCGATGTCCGCCAAGAATACTCTGGTCAACCCGGCGCTGGTTGCCGTAGATATCATCAACTGCTTCGACAGAATGCAGACTCCGGAGCACACCGAGGGCACCGAAGGCTTTATCTGGGTGCAGGCTATTAAATCCAACGCTGCGGAAGCAACTCTGGATATCAAAATCCGCGACCATAACAAAAAGATGTATGAAGCACGCAAAGAATTCATCCGTCATGCTGTGGAATATGTACAGGCCAAGAATCCGAAGGCTGGCATTGAGCTGAACATCACCGACGTATACGGCAACATTGCCGATGCTCTGACTGATGATAACAGAAAATGCGTTGAGTACATTTTCGAAGCAATGAAGGAGCTGGATATCGAGCCGAAGGATATCGCTATGCGCGGCGGCACCGATGGTTCCTTTATTTCCACCAAGGGCATCCCTACGCCGAACTATTTCACCGGTGCGCTCAACTTCCACTCCAACTGCGAGTTTATGCCGATGGTTGCCGTGGAAAAATCCTGCCTGATGACTTTGAAGCTGGTTGAGCTGATTACCAAATAAAAAATGCTTGACAAATGCGTCGCTTTCCTGTAAAATCTTACTTGTTTCCGACGCAAATGCGTGAGAAGCCTATTGGGGGCGTAGCTCAGCTGGGAGAGCACCTGCCTTGCAAGCAGGGGGTCAGGAGTTCGATTCTCCTCGTCTCCACCAATTGTTAATTAGCGGTCTTACTTTGGTAGGACCGCTTTTTTGTGTGCAAAAAAAGACGCCCATGCATATGAGCTCTGCATAAATTGTTTAATGGCTCAGCAGCCTTCGTTTTCCTCCCATTCCTCGCTGTTTTCGTTGATGTACCATTTGCCGTTGATATAGATCTTTTCTTCGATAGTACGCGGTCCCCAGATAACGCTGCCCTCGGGGCCGTAGTCCTCGCCGTCGTCAGGACAGATATCATCGTAGGTAACAAAGGGGACGGAATTATCTGTGCCGGTTGTTCTTATATTATTTATATTATTGTATTGCTGCTGTTCTTCCTCCTGCGGATGCAGCATCCTATTGTATTTGTACAAAAGCTTTGCGGCATAGACAACGGCAGCAAGCAATACTCCCTCCTTCGGCAGTTCAAAGAGAACTAAAATAAAAGCCAGAACGGCTAAAACTACGCTGTGGAAGAAGCTTTCTTGTTCATCCAGCTCTTTCATTTTATGTAAAAGATAAATAATCAGCAGTGTTATGGGCAGCAGTACAAGGAAATAGCCTAATGATGTATGCGTAAAAATTAAAATAACGAGCGTTAAAAGGAGCATTAAAGCTATAAGGGCAATTACCTTTTTTATGTTACTGCAAAAGCTGTCGATAAAATTCATGGCACGCACCTCACTTTTATCTGTATTATAGCATGCCGGTGAATTTTCTACAAAAAATCTAAAAAAAACTGCAGAAATCGCTTGAATATGCCCTTTAAATGTGATATAGTATACACTATATTAAGGATTTCCCCAGAAAAAAGTATAGTATTTTAAAAGGAGCAAATTATTATGGAGAAAGAAAAAGCATTCCTGCTGTGGTTTGACCAGCTGGAGAGAAAAGACGTAGCAATCGCCGGTGGTAAGTCTTCTTCCTTGGGCGAGCTGACTTCTCATGTTGACGTACCTGTACCGTATGGCTTCGCAACTACTGCCTGCGCTTACAGATACTTCTTTGAAAAGACCGGTCTGTATGAAAAGATCAAAACTTTAATTGCCGGTCTGGACGTAGACAACAGCGCTCAACTGCGCGAGGTTTGCGCTAAGGTCCGCCAGGCAATTATGGACGAAGAAATGCCGCAGGATCTGCAGGACCTGATTGCCGAAGCTTACAAGGAGCTGGGCGAAAAGGTTGGCCAGGCTGATCCGTTCGTTGCTGTTCGCAGCAGCGCTACCGCAGAGGATCTGCCGGATGCAAGCTTTGCAGGCCAGCAGGACACCTACCTGAACGTAAAGGGTGCAGAAACCATCGTTGCTAAGGTTAAGGAATGCTATGCTTCCTGCTTTACCGACCGTGCGGTTTACTACCGTGAAAAACAAGGCTTTGATCATCTGGATGTAGCACTGAGCGCTGCAGTACAGATGATGGTATTCTCCAAGGCTGCAGGCGTTATGTTCACTGTTAACGTTGCTACCGGTGATGACAAGAACATCCTCATCGAAGGCGCATGGGGCTTGGGCGAATATGTTGTTCAAGGCACTGTAACTCCGGATAACTATACTGTAAATAAAGCTACCTGCGAGATTGTTGAAAAGAACGTTAACGCGCAGGACATTAAGCTGATCCGCAAAGCTGACGGCGACTGCGAAGAGGTTGTTGTGCCGCTGGATGAGCAAAACGAGCAGAAGCTGACTGATGAGCAAATCAAACAATTGGCTGAATGCGCTAAGAAAATTGAAGCACACTATGGCTGCTACATGGATATGGAATGGGGCGTTGACGAGCGCGATAACAAGGTTTACATCCTGCAAGCCCGTCCTGAGACCGTATGGAGCCGTCGTAACAAAGAAAATGGTGCACCGAAAGAGGAGAAGAAAGTGACTACTGATCGCAAAGTTATCGTTAAAGGCTTGCCTGCCAGCCCTGGTAATGTAGCAGGCCGCGTACATGTAATTTTGGATCCGTCCCATATCGACGAATTCAAGGAAGGCGAAATCCTCGTAACCGAAATGACCGCTCCTGACTGGGTACCGGCTATGAAGAAAGCGAAAGCAATCGTAACCGATAGCGGCGGAATGACCTGCCATGCTTCTATCGTATCCCGCGAGCTGGGCATTCCCTGTATCGTAGGTACCAAGAGCCGTGGCGAAGCTGCTACCACCACCATTCCTGACGGTATTGATGTAACTATCGATGCTACTCATGGTGTAGTTTATGAAGGCATCATCGAAGAGCCGAAGGCTGAACAGCCGGCACAACAAGTAGTTGCTGCTGCTGAATACTTCCCGCCGACCGGCACCAAGATTTATATGAACCTGGGCGATCCTGAGCTGGCTGAAAAATATGCTACTCTGCCTTGCGACGGTATCGGCCTGATGCGCGAAGAGTTCATCTGGACTACCTATATCCATGAACATCCGCTGTATCTGATCAAAATCGGTCAACCGGAAAAGGTTGTAGACCAACTGGCTGAAGGCATCCGCCAAGTTTGCCAGGCTATGGCTCCGAGACCGGTAACCCTGCGCTTCTCCGACTTCAAGTCCAGCGAATACCGCGACCTGAAGGGCGGCGACGAATTCGAGCCGAACGAGCCTTCCGCTCTGCTGGGCTGGCGCGGTGCTTCCCGTTACTATGATCCTAAATATATCGAAGCATTCAAGCTGGAATGCATGGCTGTTCGCAAAGTTCGCGAAGAGTTCGGCCTGAAGAACCTGAACGTTATGATTCCGTTCTGCCGTAACGTAGAGGAATGCGAAAAGGTTACCAAGATTATGGCTGACTGCGGTCTGTCCCGTGGTAAGGACTTCAAGGTTTGGCTGATGGCTGAGATTCCGTCCAACATCATCCTGGCTGACCAGTTCAACAAGTTTGTTGACGGCTATTCCATCGGTTCCAACGACCTGACCATGCTGGTTCTGGGCTGCGACCGTGATAACGATACTGTTTCCCATATCTATGACGAACGTAACCTGGCTGTACGCCGTGCAATCCGTCACCTGATCGAAGTTGCTCATAAGGATGGCAAGACCGTTTCTATCTGCGGTCAGGCTCCGAGCGTATATCCTGAGTTCTGCGAGTTCCTCATTAAGAGCGGTATCGACAGCATGTCCGTTAACCCGGATACTGTTAAGTTCACCAAGAAGCTGGCTGCTCAAATCGAGCAACGCATCATGATGGATGCTCTGACCGGCAAAGGCCGTCAAGAGGTTGAGGACCTGAACTGGTAAGAGGCAATTAAAGACTTTCAGCTCTTTGGCTAAGCGCATTGGCTTTATCTGGAAGCAGAAAAAGTAAATATGCAGTAAAGAGTTTTAGGACTCCTGTGTTGTAGTACAAATTACAATATGGGAGTCCTATTTGTGTTTTGAGGTAAAAGACGATTTTAAGGAGGTAAGTATGTTGTCGATTATTTTCATTTTTTGTTTGCTCTATCACACCTATACGGATATGAAGTCTATGCTGCTGTATGACAAAGTGACATTGCTTTTAGCGGCAGTTGGCTTAGTACGCGCATGGTATGAGGGGCAGCTTTTTGATGCTGCTTACGGAGCTGGAATTATGTTGGCAATAATGTTGGTGCTGTATTTTGCCAGTCGCGGAGGTATGGGAGAGGGAGATGTCAAGTTAGCGCCTGTGTTGGGAATCTGGCTTGGCTTAGAGCAGGGGCTGTTATGTTTGCTGCTCGCCTTTGTCAGCGGTGGCATTGTGGGAGCATTACTGTTGCTGTGCAAGCGTGGAAAGCTGAAACAGGCAATTCCCTTCGGACCGTTTTTGTGCGCAGCAGCGGTTGCTGCGTATTTTTGTGGTAAAGAAATCATTACATGGTATTGGAGGATGTTCTTATGATGAAGTATGGTAAAAGTATTAGTGTTGAAGAACTGTTTGAGCCTGTACTGTGCGCTTTGCGTTGCCGTTGGCGCCGTAAGCAGGCACTTTTGCTTTTGTCACTGCAAACGGGGGAGGTGGCATATTGGCAGAATGGTGAGCATAGCTGGCAGGAGCAGCTGGATGAAGAGTGCCTGACAAATAAGCAAAGACTTGCCGATACTTTACGTGAAATGCTTTTGAAGCGTGAGGTGGAAGAAGGTGCGATGGTTTTACTGCTGCCTGCAGCAGCAATGATGTATTCTGAACAGATGGTGTTGCCTTTAATGCGGCGGCGTGAACTGCAGGCTGCACTGCAATGGGAGGTACAGCAGAGCGTTCCTTGGATGCATGAAGACTATACTTACAGCTTTGAAGCACATGTTATCGGTGAAGCAGATGAACAGCAATATCAGGTGATGTTTGCAGTCTTACAGAATGCGTCGCGTGCTGAACTGGAGCAGCTATGCAGAAGTTTAATGCTGAAGCTGCAGGGGATTTTGTTAGGCAGTAAAACGATTGATGAAGCAGCAGATAAATGGTTTGCCGGGAAGTCTATTCCATCAATATACAGGCAGAAGCAGAGGCGCTTACAGGGGATAGCGGCCGCTTTTGGCCGTTATCTGACAAAAGCAGGCTGTGCAGCTTTAGGGTTAGCGATTTTGTCTTATGCCAGTACCTGGGGAGGCTGTTATCTGGCGCAACGCGATTTGCTGGAGGTAGAGCAGCAATTAGTACAGAATACGGTGTGGAGGCAGCGTATGCAGGAAAGCGAGGCTGTTGAGCGTAACTGTCAGCGTTTGGAAAAGCTGTTGGCTGCAGTGTCTAAACCATCGAAAGAGGCCGTTGGTGAGTTGGAACGCATCTGCCGCCAGATGATGCCAGGCTGTTGGCTGACACTGCTGGAATACAACGGCAGTAAAAAACCTTTAGTGCTGCAAGGACAGGCGGTGGATAATTTGGCCTTGGAAAGTTTTGTGGAACAACTGCAAAAATGTGGAATTTACAGCAGAGTAGAGCTTCTGCAATCGCAGCAGCAGGGTAACGTTCTTGTTTATAAACTGCAGCTGCAGATGAAGGAGGGCAAGCAATGAAAGCAGGAGAAAAAACAATTAATCTGCTTGCCTGCATAGCGCTGGTGTTGTCTACAGGCTTTGGTGTAAAGGCATTAGAGCTTTGGAATGAACGACAACTGGCGGTAGAACAGACACAGAAGCTGCAGGGGCAAATGACACAGCAGATTCGTTTTGCTGATGAACACAGTGATTATAAGACATATAAAATCAAGCTATTGGATAAGCAAAAGAAATTAGAGCAGCAGGTAGAGCATAATCTGAACTTAAACAACATCCTGCAGCGCCTGCAAAAGCAGGCACAAGCGCAAAGCATTCAACTGAGTAGCATGCAGCTGGAGGGCAAGCCTGTGGCTTTGCAGAATGGCTTGCAGATGCAGAAATTGCAAATAAGTGCTGTCGGCAATTTTTATTCTCTGCTGCGTTGGCTGCGGCAGGCAGAACGCGATGGCTGTAAGGTTAAGGAGCTGCGCTTGCATAGCGACATGCAGGCAAAAGAAGTGCTGAAAATGGACATCTCACTGGAATTTCATACTGAAAACTGATTCATCCAATTAGCCTACGCTAATTTTATCTTGACAAAATCCACATCTTATAAGATAATGTCATAGTAAAGTTAGACTGGGCTAATTTAATTTCAAAGATAGCACTAGCTAATATTGTAAAGGGAGTTGCGTATGAAAAAATATATCTTACTCGTATTTGTCGTAATCATAGCCCTGGCAGGCTACTTCCTGCTGGCAAGAGGCCAGCACAAGCTCGCAGCCAACGCCGCCGTCAGCGTAACCGACAGCACCGGCGCCAAGGTTCACATCCCCGCGGAGCCCAAAAGAATCGTCTTTCTCAATGCCTCCAATCTGGAAATCTTCACATCCATCGGTGGCAAGGCCGTCGGCAGACCTACCAGCACATCATATCCCGACGACATCAAGGAAAGCATTAAGGACATACCCGAGGTAGGCATGATCCACGCACCGAATCTGGAAAAAATCATGAGCCTGAAGCCTGACCTGGTTGTAGGCACGAACGTACCCTTCCACGTAATGCTGCGCAAGCCCTTGGAAATGGCCGGCGTGCCGCTTTACCTGAACATGATAAACTCCTATGAGGACGTGCTGAAAAGCATAGACGACTTCGGCCGCTTTGCCGGCAGAGAAAAGGAAGCTGCTGCCAAGCGTGCGCAGATAGAAAAAGAATATGCCGCACTGACGCAGGACGTACAGAAGGGCAGGGGACCGAAGGTGCTGATTATCTTCGGCTCGCCTGACAGCTTTAATATGTCTACCAAAAAGAGCTTCGGCGGTGATCTGGCAGAGCGTTTGGGTGCCGTAAACATTGCGGACAAGGCCGAGAATGTGAAGGACAGCAGCTACATTCCGCTGAGCATGGAATTCGTAGCCAAGGAAAACCCCGACATCGTGATGCTGATTACCATGGGCGGCAGCAAGGAAATTCTGGAAAAGCTGCGCGCCAATATGCGTGACAACGCCATCTGGCATGACGTGAACGCCGTGAAGAATAACCGTGTGTACCAGCTGCCGCCGAGCCTGTTTACCGTTAACCCTGGCACGCACACCATCGACGCGATGAAGATTATGAAAGAATATATCTATGGAGAGGCCAAGTAATGAGTAATGATGCCAAAACAAAAGAAAAAGTGCGTATAGCGGTCTTTTGCGGCCTGTGTATCCTGCTCGTTGCAGGCATCTTCGTGAGCATTGGCAGCGGTACGGTGAACCTTTCTGTGGGTGAAACATGGGCGGCGCTGACAGGCGAGGCAGATGCGGACACCGACCGCATTGTGAACCTCATCCGCCTGCCCCGCACGATTGTTACAGTGCTGGTGGGAGCTAACCTCGCTTTGGCAGGCTGCAACCTGCAGGGCGTGCTGCACAATCCGCTGGCAGACCCGGGCATTATCGGCGTGAGCGCCGGTGCGGGCCTGTTTGCGATGGTGATAATGCTGCTCTTTCCTGAACAGTCCGCTATGGTGCCGCTGGCAGCCTTCGTTGGCGCCGTGCTTTCCACAGGCATCGTCTTTTTCCTGGCGTGGGAAAAGGGCATCAACCCGCTGCGAATGATTCTGGCGGGCGTGGCGG
>ERZ791702.379-NODE-379-length-20430-cov-2.58537_pt1 | contig 20430 bp, 16 predicted proteins | sample MGYA00510050_ERZ791702 | MGnify/ENA primary metagenome ERZ791702 (study PRJEB30046, sample SAMN00715230) | human gut metagenome | study: EMG produced TPA metagenomics assembly of the A metagenome-wide association study of gut microbiota in type 2... | reverse complement strand
AGCGTTACGCTCAGGCAGCCGTTGGCATCCGAGCTCATAGTGACTCTGTCCATCGGCACGCCCTCTTCGTAAAGAATTTTGATGGCGTCACTGGGTTTGACGCAGGCGGGGAAGCCGTCCTGCTCCCTGATGCCAGAGGTAATATCTACATAACCGCCTAAGCGGGCAAATTCCTTGGCCTGCTCAAAAAGATGGAAAGCACGGTTGACGTGGGTGGGGATGAAATGACGGGCGGGGATTTCTGTTTCGCGTACAATCGCCAGCAGGACATCCATGCCACGCTTGCCTACGCCCATGTGGAACTGTACAACGCCGGCCTTGCCGGAAAGCATACCGCCCAGGCGAGCTTGCGTAAGCACCTTTTCCAGCTCCTCGCGTGTAGGTTGCGAGCTTCTGTGGTCGGATAAGGCAACCTCGCCGATGCCAAGGCATTCGTTAATCAGGATGATGTCGCGGCGCACATCACCGGTCATGTTATGCAGGGGGATTTCGTAAGAGCCGGTGAGCATGTACGCGGTGATGCCTTCATGCGTCAGGCCTCTGGCCTTCGCCAGCAGGCTTTCGTTGTGTCTGGAGGTGCCGTCTGTGCCCAAAACGCCTACTACGGTAGTAATGCCAACCTTCGTCAGCTCGCTGAGGTTGATTTCGGGAGTACGGCTGTAGGGTCCGGATTCGCCGCCACCACCGATGATGTGTACGTGCTGGTCAACATAACCGGGGACTGCCTTGCGCTCTTGGGCATCAAGAATTTGGCAGTCTAAGCCTTGCGGTGCTGCAAGCTGTGGGCCTATTTTGGCGATTTTGTCATTGATGATCAGGATGTCGACAATTCCGAGGGGTTGCGGAGCGTAGACGTCTGCGTTTTTAATGAGTAAGCATTTCATGTGAGGATTCTCCTTTTCTGAAAAATTATTTATGCTTTAATTATACACTGAATTGTTGAAAATAGCACTTGGGGGAAGAAAGTTTCAAGATAATCTAAAAAAACTTTAAAATCCCTTGACAGTCTAGCTGCTAGACAGTTTATTATAACATAGTGTGATGAAAATAGGAATTAATTCCAAATATAATACATTCTGCAAATAGCGGTAACGGAATTTAATTCTTGGTTTGAGTTTTATCAGAAGTTATAAGGAGTGATGTGTTTTGGAGAAAAGTATTACCAAAAGTTTATTGCTGACAACATTGTTGACAAGCTCTGTAGTGTGGAGTGGAGCACCAGCTTTTGCCGAAGAGAGTTTAAACGAATACTCAATTGATGAAATAGTTGTAACGGCAACAAGAACAGAAAAACGTGATGTTGATGTACCGGCAACGACAGAAATTATTACCAGTAAAAGATTAGAAGAAACCGGTGCAACCACATTGGAAAGTGCTATCAAGTATACCACTGGCGTTGTTTATAAATCTGAGCCTATAGGTGAGGGAAGCGGTGAGTTTTTAGTCCGCGGTAAGCGTCGTGGTACCTTGGTTATGGTTGACGGCGTGCCCATGAATTTCAGAAGCGGTTATTATGATTTGGACTCGCTTAGCATTGCCGATGTAGAAAAAGTTGAAATTGTTCGCGGTGGCGGTGCGGTGCTGTATGGCAGTGATACTAGCGGTGGCGTTATCAATATTATCACCAAAAAGAAACGCACTAATTCAATTTCTGCAGCTGTAGGCGATAACCGTGTGCAAAAGTATCAGACAAGCCTGCAGGCAGGTAAACTTGGCATTAGTGCCAGCTGGAATAAAAAAGGCAGTGTAGACCAGACATCTCTTGCTACGGACAGTAAGGGTGGGTATGCTCCGAATGGAAAATATTTTAAGTTCTATGGTGGCGAGAAAACAATTATTTCAACCAATTATGCCTTTGATGAGCATTGGAAGATGACCTTTGATTATAGTAATCATGATTATAGCAAAGGTTACATGTCTGAAAAAACTAAGCTGCCGACAGATAGACGTTTTATTGAGAAAGAACATAATAGATTTACTTTAAACTATGATAATAATGGTTTGAAGGCTAATATTTTCTATCATAAGGGTAGCTCTGATTCCCGATATCATTATTGGAAGGGGACAAAATTGTACTCAAATTCCTATTTTTATGGTAATGATGATGTTATCAAGGGCATAGAGATAACGAAAGATATTGATCTTGATAGTAACAATAATCTGTTGGTTGGTGCTAAAGCCTATAATGAAAAATATAACTATTATAATTTTTATGATCCCAGCTATAAAGTTGCAACGCCTATAAATTATGCTTACGACAGAAATATTTACTCTGTATTTGCCCAATTGGATCATAAATTTGATAACAGACATGATGTGATTATCGGTGCTCGCGAAACATGGACGGGCAGTTCTCCGGACGGAACAAATTATAGTGAATTTACTCCGCAAATCCAATATTCCTACAAAATTACGGAGGATACAAGTGCTTACGCCAGCGTTGGTAAATCCTTTACTTTGCCTACTATGAATGATATGTATGGCCAAAGTAATATAATTCGAAATTCCGATATCAGACCTGAGGTTGGCATGCATTATGAAACAGGCTTAAAGCATATTTCAGGTGATCATTCCTGGAAATTAGCTCTGTTCAAGAGTAATGTAAAGGACTTTATTACCAATTCTGAAAATGCTCAAGGTGAAAATGTTGCTATCAATGAAGATACGAAAAATATGGGCGTTGAATTATCCTGTGAAATGAATAAGGCAGAAGGCTTTAGCTATAACTGGGGTGTTTCTTTCAGTGACCCCAAGTACAAAACACCGAAAGAAGACAATGGCATCTGGAAACGTAATTATGGCAGATGGCTTCTTAATGGTGGCGTAAGCTACAGCGTGAGCAAATTTAATATTGCTTTGAATGCCAGCATGATGGCAGATCGTGTTCTGCAAAAATATCAGATTCCTGTTAAACCTTATTTATATACAAGCCTGCATGCTTCTTATAAACCGGTTAAAGAGCATGAATTTTATCTGAATATGGATAACCTTTTAAACAGAAATGATATTACTTCACACGTGTCCTCCCGCTATATAAGCCTTGGAAGGAACTTTGAGGTTGGTTACAGATTTACTTTTTAAGTTTGATAAATGGTGATTAATGTGCGTTGTTTAGTGCTTGTTTTGTTAATGATGATATTTACCGGTTGTGGTATGCAGCCTCAATCCGATAATAAGTCAAATGATACTTATAGCGTTGTAGATGATTACGGCAATGTGTTGCGGTTTGACAGCAAGCCGAAAAAGATTTATGCCGGAACATTGAGTATAGAAGAGCTTTTAGTGGATTTAGTTGCTGCGGATCGTTTTGCTGCAATTTCTGAAGATGCTTTGGATGGTAATACATCGTTAATTAAGAAAAAAGCAGAGCATGTTAAAAATGTTGTTCCCGCTTATATAGGTGTAGAAACTATTTTAGCCATGCAACCGGACCTGGTTATTGTACAAGAAAACCATAATAAGGCCTTTATAGATGCTTTAAAGGATACCGGCTTAAAGGTTATGGTAACAAAGGTGCCGACGAATCTTGATATGGTGCAAAAGCGTATAGCTCTTATTGCTAGAGCTGTTGGCGAAGAAGAACGTGGCAAGCAAATTATAAACGATATGGATAAGAAACTTGCAGTTGTGCAAAGTAAAGTAGGAAAAATACCTGAAGAAAAGCGTAAAATTGCTATTGCTTATTCTTTGATGGGTGCTTTTGGCAGTAAAAATGGCTTGTTTCATGATATTTGCATACGTTCAGGTTTGCGCAACGGCGCTGCTATAGCCGGATTGAAGCGGGGAGAGCATCTGAGTAAAGAAAAAATTGTCAGCACTGATCCGGATTTGTTTATTTTCCCTAGGTACAGTGCCACGAAAAAAGGCGATGTAGATAAGCTGCGTGAGGATGTTTTAAATGACCAATCATTGCAGACGGTTAAGGCTGTAAAAAATAAGAGTTATTTTATTATTGCAGACAGATATCGCTACAGTGCTTCGCAGTATATGGCTGATGCTATTTTGTTCATGTCAGAACAGGCTTATCCGGAGCTTTACAGTGATGTGAATGTGGGCAAGTGATTTGATGGTATAAGAGTAAAAGGCGTTCTACCACGAAATGCGGTAGAATGCCTTTTAAATTTTTCTTTGCATTAATTATATACTGAATTAATAAAAATAACACATGAGGCAAGAAAGTTTTCGGGTTTTAATGGTATAATAGAGATAATGAAAATGAATTTTCGTGTTATGATAGTGTGTAGAGATTGGAAGAGGGATGAAGTGTGATGAAAAAATACTCTGCGTTGACAAAATATATCAATCTTTTGGAAAATGATAATGTTGGTGAATGGATTTGTGATAAGGAAAATGATGGTTCTTCGGAAAGACCGATGCACCTTCCTTTCGTCAGTTATTCTATAACGGTTGATAAGTTGACAGATGATATCTATAAATTTGCCAAAGAAAGTGATGAAATAGTACTGAGTAAATATGCAGATATTCTTAATGCTAATGGCATAAAATGGGGTTATGATTCCATGATACAAGCAGATGCTTCTGAAATAGATGCTCAATGCATATTGGCTTTGCTGATAGCTTCTCTTAGGGCAGAGCGCTTTTGTGATGGTGCGTTATTAGGCTTTATCAAAAGTGGCGCTGTTATAAGATGGCTAAAACGTTTGCAGGAGCTTGATGAGGCATAAAAATATATCCCCTTCCTCCCCCCAAATCCCCCCTCACCCTACCCGAATTCACGCATTCGGGTGGGGCGCTTTTCTTATTTTCAAGTTAAAATATAATCAGGAAAACAACTGCCCGTAACGCAGATGGCAGGAATAGGAGGGATGGATATGCAAAAGAAAATATTCTTAGGTGCAGCGCTTGGATTGGCCATGTTTGCCAACACTGCCTTTGCCGAGGTCAACACAGCTTATTTGGCTAACGAGCTCAGGTCTTATCCCGGATGGCCGCTGGAGGTATATTGCAACGCAACCGATGTTAATGTCAGAACACAGCCTAATACCGATTGTGATGTTATCACTATGCTGCAAAGGGGAGATAAATTTTATGTAAGCAGAGTTGTGGATGTAGTAAACAGTGAATACAAATGGCTTCTTGGAACTACTGAAAAGGGCCATGTTGGTTTTATGGCAAGCAAATATCTTGATACAACCCCGAGAGCTGCCAGCGCAGCAGGACGCTTTAATGCTGCCCTCGAAGCAGATTGGATTATGGATCCGGAAATTTTTGCTTCAGGTGCCTATTACCCGGGGCCTGTGGAAAAGAATACGGATGATACTATCTCATATGCCGATAAAAAGATGCAGGTCGGACCGCGCTTGTTCTATATAGATTCGGCAAAAAACAGAGTTAGTGAGGTGAAAATCAACACGCTTCACGGCATGATGGCAGGCTATGCTGTCGGCCAGCTGCTTAATACTGACAGCCAGATTCGTTTGGACGGTTACCTGAAAATGAACGGCTGGGAGTATGATTATATGAGCAGAGGCCGTTCTGATACGCATTATATGATCGGCTAGTTGAAATATGCCTATAACGCAAGAGGGCAAAAATTCCTGCACAAGAGCTTTTATGTGAAATTGGATTCTAAAGAGGTGATTTCGGAAATTATTTACTGCGAGCATGACGTTCATTAAGCAAAGTAAAGGACAAAGCAATTTTTGCTAAAACATCTTTTGACAGGAGGTGGCGTAATGAAGCGGAAGCTGTTTAAGAGCATGTGTCTGGCAATGCTTCTGGTGGCGTTTGCCGGTTACGGCACAGAGAAAAATGCCGTAGTACCGCAGATGAATCTGCCTAAGACGGAGGCCGCTGCCAAAGCTGTACCATTCTACGAGCAGGAATATGCGAATGTTGTGGACAGCGTTTATGAATTTATCGCCAATGGTAATAGTGATAACCTGCCGGAGCAGGGAAGAACAGGCATCTGTGAGGTGCGGGATTTCGCCAAGCGGGAGGCAGCCCTGCAGCAGCTTGGCTACACGCTGCAGGATATCAGCGGCGACGGTGTTCCGGAGCTGCTTATCGGTTGGATTAGCCAAAAACGCGGCGTGGGGCATTACGGTAAGGAGATTTATACGATTTACACCTTTACGGACGACAGAGTGAAATACGTTGCGGAGGGCTGGAGCCGCAGCAGTCTGCAGCTTATGGCAAATGACAATCTGGTGACACGAGGCGGCACCGGCATTTCGCATCAGGTGCTTGCTGTGGAGCATTTGCAGCCTGACGGCAGCCTTGGATGCTATGAGCTTTATTTTACCTGGCCGAAGGATGACGGCCTTGGCGTTTACCGTAACATGAGCTGCAGAAGTGAGGCAGATGCTGCGCAGGAAACAGATATGACTGTGGAAGAGTTCAATGAAATGAGGTCTGAATACGCTAATAACAGTGTTGAAATTGAATATTTGCCGTTGAAGGACTTCAAAAAGCAGGGCTTTAAGGGCCTGATGAGGCAGTATCTTTCTGCAGGAAGGTGAATAAAAGGGCTAATGTGATGAGCCTGAAATATGATGGCAGTCGGAATTTAACCGGCTGCCGTTTTTTGAGGTGAAATAAGGCGAAATTTATAGTATAATATACATAACTGTGACTGATATACGCTTATACCGGCTTTATATCAAATATTTTTATGAGGTGAATTAATAATGAGCAATGAATTAACCGGACGTAATGTAGGAAAAACCTGTCGCGTACACTATAAAGGTACCTTTAATGACGGCAAGCAATTTGATTCTTCTTATGACCGTGGCGAGCCGTTGGAATTTGTTTGCGGCGCAGGCCAGATGATCAAAGGCTTTGATGCAGCTGTTGCAGACCTGGAGGTCGGCGCTGAGGTTGACATCCATCTGCTGCCGGCAGAAGCATATGGCGAGGCTGACCCGAAGGCTATCTTCACCATGCCGATTGCCCAACTGCCGGGTTCCGAAAACCTGACCGTTGGTCAGAGAGTTTACCTGCAGAACCAATTTGGTCAGCCCGTACCTGTACTGGTAACCGAAAAGGATGATACCAATATCACCTTTGATGCTAACCATGAAATGGCTGGTAAGGAACTGAACTTCCATATTGAGCTGGTAGAGGTAAAATAAAGCTTCAGTCTTGTTTGCAATAAAATATTACTTGCTCTTATAGTCTATGGAACTTGCTATATGAATATGTTATAATGACATATGTACAATAGCATATTATAGGTACAACTAATATTTGGGAGTGTATATTTTGGAATATAAAATTGTTATGCCCAGTGGTATTGTTTTTGACTTCAGCAATATGGTTGGAGCGGGCAGACTGCAAGCGCAGGAAGTGGAGCAGGCACTGCAGCAGCAGGGAGCCGTAGCCGAGAAGGCTGTGTGCGAGCTGCGCCGTACCGGTTTTTCCAAGAAGCATTTATCTAAGGACGGCACGCCTGAGCATGTTTATTTTCCACGTATGCCGTATATTGCTGACGGCAACCCCAATACGGAGCAGTCGATTATCAAGCTGATGCGCTACAGCAAGCATCTGCGCAGTAAAGATGTCGTAATCTTTTTGGGCGTTGGCGGCTCCTACTTGGGCAACAAGGTGCTGTTTGATGCCTTTGGCGGTTATCATTGGAATACCAGTGCAACACTGCGCCAAGGCCAGCCCTGCATTTATTTTTCCGGCAATAATCTTGATCCGGTGGACTGCAACAGCTTGCTGTTCAAGATGCGCCGTATGGCTGGAGTAAGTGCGCAAGAAGGCAAGAAGCTAAAGATTATGCTGGTGCCAATTTCTAAATCCGGTACTACGCTGGAAACAATTTCTGCTTTTACGTATTTCTATGCTAATCTGTCTCAAAACGCAGATATCGACCTTGACTGCACGGTAGTTACTGATTTAAAGGCCCCGGTGGAAAATGCGCCGCTTTTGCAGCTGGCGGAAGAATTTGGCTGGGAGCGCTTTGACATCAAGGAGGGCATTGGCGGCCGCTTCTGCATTATGACTGACCCGGGACTCGTAACGATGGCTGCCCTTGGCGGTGATATTGAGGAGTTTTTGCGCGGTGCGCGTGATATGGATATCTATTGCCAGCAGGCAGAGCTTGCGGAGAATCCTGCGCTGCTCAACGCTTTGCTCAAATTCATGGCTTATGAGCGCGGACGCGATATAGAAGTGTTTATGCCATACAGTATGCGCCTGAAATCTTTGAGCGAATGGTATGTGCAGCTGCTGGCGGAATCGCTGGGCAAGCGCTGCAACCGTGAGGGTGAAACTGTTTACTACGGCAGAACGCCGATTGTTGCTGTCGGTACGACGGATATGCATGCGCAGACGCAGCAGCATCAGGACGGCCGTCTGAATAAGGTGGTGCAGTTCCTGGAGGTTGCAAACCCCGAGGAAGAGGCAATTTTGCATAATCCCTTTGCCGATGTACCGTTCTTCGATAAATACGAGGGCATGGATATGGCGAAGGCTCTTAAAGCGGCACTGAATGCCAATGAAGCGGCGCTGACGGGTGATAACCGTTACAATGCGCGCTTTACGCTGCCGAAGCTGAATGAGTATTATCTTGGTCAGCTGATGTACTTTTTGATGCTGACGATTGCCTATGAGGGCGAGCTGGCGGATGTGGATGCATTTGACCAGCCCGGCGTTGAGGTATATAAGAAATTAATGAAGGCTCAGCTGTAAATTTGAAAATAAAAAAGTAGACGTTGTGTGCTCAAAAAGCACGCAACGTCTTTTTGCTATGTATTAATTTCACCGCTTGCCGGTAAACAGCAGCTTTGACGTACTGCATTTTTCAAATGCCTTCGTCAGCAGGATGCTGAGGGTCAGCGAGCCGAGCACTAGCAGCACGTAGGACAGTGCTATCTTTTTAACGGTCATGATAATGCCGAAATGGTTATAGGCGCTGCTGAGCCAGTCCAAAAGCAACGGATGCACAAAGTAGATGAGCATAGAATAAGTGGAAAGGGTGCTGATGGCTTTGTAGAGAAGGTTGGTGAGGGAGCCTTCGCTTGGCGCCTTGCGCTCCAGCCAGTCCAGTGCCAGGCAGAAGAAGAGCAGCGAGCCTACGGTGTAGCAGAGTCCCTGCGGGCTGAGCTGGTGATAGGTGTTGGCCAGATCAATCAGCGTATAGCCTTTGACAGTAACTGCCTCGTAACAGCTTTGCACGTCCCAGGCCACGCTTGCAGCAAAAATTACGCATACCATGGCGCTGTAGCTGCGCAGAAGGGTGATGAATTTTTGCCAATAGCAGGCTGCCAGGCCGCCGCTTATAAAAATAAGCAAATAATGCAAGGGGAGATAGTTGAGGCGATAATCAAAGAAATTTTTAGCCAGGACGCTCCAACCCGCTGTATTCAAGCCCGGGTGCGTTGTCCACCAGTTGAAAGCAAGTTGGAAAACAAATAAAAGCGCTAGCATAAACGGTATGTTTTGATGTATAATTATACGCAGAAGCTGTCGCCAGAGCGGATAGCTTGCATAAAACCACAGCAGGATGACCATAAAATACAAATGGTAGCAGCCAAGGCCGAAGAATAACACATAGGCCACATGCAGCGGATTCCAGCTGACGAAGCCCGGTGGCAGAATCAGCCAGAAGTAAAGCATGTAAAAAAGCGACCAGCTGAGGTAGGGCAGGCCTGCTCCCCGCAGACGCTTCTTCATAAAGTCGATATAGTTCAGCCGGCTGCCGTTTAAAAGGCCTTTATCCGTACAGGCCAGGCCGTAGCCGGAGATAAAGAAAAAGGAGGGGACACTGTAACGGCTTAAAATCTCCAGTAATAAGTAAAGAGTAAAGTTGTTGGGGGCAAGTGCCAGGCTGCCGATATGAATACCGATGACGCCAAGCATGCAGATGCCGCGCAGATTATCTATAATGGTGTTTCGCATAAGTACCTCGCTAATTTTTAATCTTCTTTATTATACTATAAGTAAAAAAATCCTGCCAAGATTTTACCCCGAAATATTTGACGTATTCTTCATTAAGGTGTAAAATATATACAATCAATTTGCACCTTTAAATTGGTCCTGTGAGACTGCAAGGTATAAGTTATTATGAAACCTAAGGCCTTTTTGCACCATCATGGGACGAGAAGGCCTTTTATTATGCAATTTTATTATAAAAAACAGGAGGTAAAGCTAATGGCTAAATCAAATGTATCTCTGGGTGGCAGAGATATACTGGATCTGGAAAGCCTCAGCGTTGAGGAAATCGAGCTGGTTTTAAAAACAGCTGAGGAAATGAAGAAGATTATGAAGAGGGATATCAAAAAGGTGCCCTCACTGCGCGGTAAATCTATCATCAATCTGTTCTATGAGCCCAGTACACGTACCCGTACATCCTTCGAGCTGGCAGGCAAATATCTGGGTGCCGATGTAGTAAACATCACTACATCCTCTTCCAGTGTTGTCAAAGGTGAATGCCTGCGCGACACCATCCTGACTGTACAATCCATGGCTTGTGATGCGATTGTTATGCGTCACCCCATTGAAGGCGCTGCAGCATATGCTGCTAAGGTTGCAGACCCTGTAATCATCAACGCCGGCGATGGCGCGCACGCACATCCTTCTCAAGGCTTCCTGGATATGTTTACTATCCGTGAGCAGGGCAAAAACCTGAAGGGTTTGAAAATGGCAATTATCGGCGATATTCTCTACAGCCGTGTTGCCCGCACCAATATTGCTGCCTGGACCAAAATGGGCGCTGAGGTACACGTTGCAGGTCCTATGACTCTGCTGCCGCATGACATCGCTTCTCTGGGCGTTACCGTACACAAACGCGTTGAAGAAGCAATCGAAGGCGCTGACGTAATCGATATCCTGCGTATTCAGCTGGAGCGTCAGCAAAAGGGCCTGTTCCCGTCTCCACGTGAATATGCACGTATCTTCGGTATTAACGAAAACCGCCTGAAGCTGGCTAAGCCTGACGTAACCGTGCTGCATCCCGGCCCGATGAACCGTGGTCTGGAAATCTCCTGGGAGGTTGGTTACTGCGATAACGCCGCAATCCGTACTGAGGTACAAAACGGCGTAGCTGTACGTATGGCACTCTTATTCTTGACTTTGACAGGAGGTAAACACATTGAAAATGTTGATTAAAAACGGCAGGGTAGTAGACCCCAGCCAAAAATTAGATGCTGTAATGGATATCCTCGTTGAGGATGGCAAAATCAAAGCTTTGGGCAAGGATATTGCCGAAGCTGCTGACGAGGTTTTTGATGCAACCGGCCTCGTAGTAACTCCCGGTCTGATTGACGTACACACCCATATGCGTGAGCCCGGCCTGGAAGCTAAGGAAGATATTATCAGCGGTACTAAGGCTGCTGCTGCCGGCGGTGTAACTACCGTTGCCTGCATGCCTAATACCAAGCCTGTTATTGATACCTCCATCGTAGTAAGCGGTATTAAAGAACGCGCTCGCGAGGAAAGCTACGCTAACGTTGAAGTTATCGGCGCAATCAGCAAGGGCGAAAAGGGCGAAGAGCTGGCAGAGATGGGCGACATGGCAGAAAAAGGCGCTATGGGCTTCTCTGATGACGGCCACTATGTAAAGAGCTCCCGCCTGATGGTGCTGGCTGCCAAATATGTAACTGCTTTCGACAAACCTTTGCTGTGCCATGCAATTGATCCTGAGCTGGATTCCGAAGGCTACATGCATGAAGGCGCTGTTTCCGCACGTATCGGCGTACCGGGCGTACCGGCAATCAGTGAGGATATCGCTGTTGCACGTGACTGCATCATCGCTGAATACACCGGCGCACATGTACACATCTGCCACGTTGCCTCCAAGGGTGCTATCGATATCATCCGCCAGGCTAAAAAACGCGGCGTGAATGTTACCAGTGAAGTAACCGTACATCATCTGACTCTGACTGATGAGGCTTGCGCAGATTACAATTCCGCAACCCGCGTTAACCCGCCGCTGCGCAGTGCAGACCACGTACAGGCTATGCGTGAGGCTGTTCTGGACGGCACCGTTGATGCAATCGTTACTGACCACTCCCCGCATGCTCCGGAAGAAAAGGATGTTGAATTCCGTTATGCTCCGAACGGCTTCTGCGGTCTGGAAACCTCTCTGGCAGTAATGCTGACTGACTTATATCACACCCATGTATTTGATTTGAATACTATTATCAGCAAAATGAGCTGCGAGCCTGCTAAGCTGTTCAAACTTGCCGGCGGTACTCTGAAAGAGGGCAGTGTTGCTGATATCACTATTATGGACCTGAATAAAAAATGGACTGTTGACAGCTCCAAATTCTATACCCGCGGCAAATTCACCCCGTACGAAGGCAAGGCTTGCACCGGCAAGGCTGTTGCCACCATGCTGCACGGTAATTTTGTAATGAGGGATGGTGTAGTATGCACGAAAAAGTGAGAAAAGGAAAATTAGTTTTAAAAGACGGCAGCGTTTTTGAAGGCACTCTGTATGGCGGCAAACGCAATGCTGTAGGTGAGGTTGTATTCACCACCGGCATGAGCGGTTACCAGGAGACCTTGACTGACCCGTCCTTCTGCGGTCAGATTGTAGTAATGACCTATCCGCTGGTAGGCAACTATGGCTGCAACTCGCTGTTTAACCAAGGCAAGAAATGCTTCTTCCAGGGCTTCGTTATCGGCGAGCTGTGCGATTGCCCCAGCAACTGGCGCAATGAGCAGAGCCTGGAGGACTTCCTGACTGAACAGGATATCCCGACCTTAGCAGGTGTCGATACACGTGCTATCACCCGTAAAATCCGTAATCACGGCGTACTGCAGGGCGTAATCGTTCCGGCAGAAATGCCTGATGATGAAGTACAGAAGCTGCTGGCTTTACCGGCAGTACGCAACCAGGTTGAGCAGGTTACCACTCCCGAGGTTTACACCATGGGCGAGGGCAAGCTGCATGTAGCTGTTATGGACTTCGGTATTAAACGCAATATCCTGAAATCCATTGAAGCTTTTGGCTGCCGTCTGACAGTATTCCCTGCTTCCGCTACCGCAGAAGAGGTACTGGCTTGCGATCCGGACGGCATCTTCCTGTCCAATGGCCCCGGCGACCCGAAGGATTTGCCTGAGGTTATTGAAAACATTAAGAAATTAATCGGCAAGAAACCGATTTTCGGTATCTGCCTCGGTCATCAGCTCATGGCTTTGGCTAACGGTGCTGATACCTATAAAATGAAATTCGGCCATCGCGGTATCAACCAACCGGTAAAATACCTGACAACCGGCCGCATCTACATCAGCGCCCAAAACCACGGTTATGCTGTAGATGAAAAATCTCTGGAAGGCAAGGGCATCAACATCAGTCACATTTCCATGAACGACGGTACTATCGAAGGCCTGGAATACACCAAGCATCCTACATTCACCGTTCAATATCATCCGGAAGCCTGCCCTGGCCCTGGTGATCATGATTATTTGTTTAAACATTTTGTTGATATGATGGAGGGTCGTTAATTATGCCGAAACTTAAAGATGTTAAAAAGGTTCTCGTTATCGGCTCCGGCCCTATTATTATCGGTCAGGCAGCAGAGTTTGACTATGCAGGCACCCAGGCTTGCCGTGCTCTGAAGGAAGAAGGCCTGGAGGTTGTACTGATTAACAGTAACCCTGCAACCATTATGACTGATGTGCATGTGGCTGACCGTGTATATGTTGAACCTATCAGCGTTGAATTCATTGAAAAAATTATCAAACGTGAGCATCCTGATTCCCTGTTGGCAACACTTGGCGGTCAGGTTGGCCTGAACATGGCTATGAAACTGGAAGAGCAAGGCATTCTGAGCAAATACAACGTTCGTCTGCTGGGCACTCAGATCAGCGCTATCAAACGTGGTGAAGACCGCGAAATGTTCAAGGAAACTATGGAGAAAATCCATCAGCCGATTCCTGAAAGCACTATCGTTGAAACCATTGAAGCTGCTTGCGACTTCGGCAAGGAAATCGGCTATCCGCTGATTGTCCGTCCTGCGTATACCCTCGGCGGTACCGGCGGCGGCATTGCTGAAAACGAGGAAGAGCTGATTGACATCGTGCAAAAGGGCCTGGGCTACAGCCCTATCGGTCAATGCCTGATTGAACGCAGCATCGCCGGCTGGAAGGAAATCGAATACGAAGTAATCCGCGACGCTGCTGATAACTGCATCACTGTCTGCTCTATGGAAAACCTGGATCCTGTTGGCGTACACACCGGTGACTCCATCGTTGTGGCTCCGGCACAGACTCTGAGCGATAAAGAAGTACAGCTGCTGCGTCAGGCTTCTATCGATATCGTGCGTGAGTTGGGCGTAGTTGGCGGCTGTAACGTACAGCTGGCTCTCGACCCGTACTCCGAAAACTACTATGTAATCGAAGTTAACCCGCGTGTAAGCCGTTCTTCCGCATTGGCTTCCAAAGCTACCGGTTATCCGATTGCTAAGGTTACCAGCAAAATTGCTGTTGGCTACAACCTGGACGAAATCGAAAACGCTGTTACCAAAAAGACTAAGGCTTGCTTCGAGCCTACCATTGACTATATCGTACTGAAATTCCCGCGTTGGCCGTTCGATAAATTCGTAACCGCTGACCGCACTCTGGGCACTCAGATGAAGGCTACCGGTGAGGTTATGGCAATTGAGCGCAGCTTTGAAGCTTCCATGCTGAAAGCAGTTCGCTGCCTGGAAATCGGCCTAAACCATCTGGAAATGCCTGAGCTGAAGGCTTTGAGCGATGAAGAAATTCATGACCGCATCAAACGCATTGATGACGAGCGCTGCTTCGTTGTTGCTGAGGCTATCCGCCGCGGCATTACTCTGGAAGAGATTCACGATATCACCAAGATTGACCTGTGGTTCCTCTCCAAAATCCAAAACATCATTAAAATGGAAAAAGCTCTGGAAACTCACGAGCTGACTCCGAGCCTGCTGCGTAAGGCTAAGAGAATGGGCTTTGCCGATGCTGTTATCGGTAAACGCGTAGGCAAGACTGAGTTTGAAATCCGCGATATGCGTAAGGCTAACGGCATTCTGCCGACCTACAAAATGGTTGATACCTGCGCTGCGGAATTTGAAGCTGCAACTCCGTATTACTATTCCTGCTACGAAACCGAGGATGAGGTTGAAGTAAGCGACAGAAAGAGAGTAGTTGTACTCGGCTCCGGTCCTATCCGTATCGGTCAGGGCGTAGAATTCGACTACTGCTCCGTACACTGCGTATGGGCGTTGAAGGAAATGGGCTATGAAACCATTATCATCAACAACAACCCGGAAACCGTTTCCACTGACTTCGATATTTCCGATAAACTGTACTTTGAGCCGCTGACTGTTGAGGATGTACTCAACGTTATCGACAAAGAAAAACCGGAAGGTGTTATCGTTCAATTCGGTGGTCAGACCGCTATCAACCTGGCTGGTCCGCTTTCCCGCGCAGGCGTGAAGATTCTGGGCTCCTCCGTTGACAGCATCGACCGCGCTGAGGACCGTGAACGTTTCGACGAGCTGCTGACAAGCTGCAATATCCCGCGTCCGCAGGGCCACACCGTATTCGATACCGAGGGTGCGCTGGTTGCTGCTCACAAGGTTGGCTATCCGACAATGGTTCGTCCTTCCTACGTACTGGGCGGCCGTGCTATGGAAATCGTTTATAACGATGACGAGCTACGCAACTACATGACATACGCTGTTAAGGCTTCTCACGAGCATCCGGTACTGGTTGACCATTACCTGCAGGGTACTGAGGTAGAGGTTGACGCTATCTGCGACGGCAAGGAAGTATTAATCCCCGGCATCATGGAACACGTTGAACGTGCAGGCGTACACAGCGGTGACTCCATCGCCGTATATCCGCCGCGCAGCCTGAGCGAAAGTGTTATCCGCACCATTATCGAATACACCAATAAAATGGCTCTGGGCCTGGAAGTTAAGGGCATGATTAACATTCAGTACATCGTTCGTGACGAGCATGTCTATGTAATCGAGGTTAACCCGCGTTCCTCCAGAACCGTACCGTTCCTGAGCAAGATTACCGGCATCTCCATGGTAGACGTTGCTACCAGATGCGCAATGGGCATGAGCCTCAAAGAGCAGGGACTGCAGGCTGGCCTGCGCTTCTTCCCGGACTACTATGCTGTTAAAGCTCCTGTATTCAGCTTCAATAAGATGAGCAACGTAGATATCACCCTTGGACCTGAAATGAAATCCACCGGTGAGGTTATGGCCTGCGATTACCAGTACAGCCGTGCGCTGTATAAGGCCTGCATCGCTTCCGGTATCAATGTACCGCATGAAGGTGCAATCCTGATTACTGTTGCTGATATGGATAAGCCTGAGGCAGTTGCTATTGCCCGCGGCTTTGAAGAACTGGGCTACACCGTTATCGCAACCGACGGTACTGCGGAATACCTGCAGCAATACGGTGTAACCGTTGAGGTTGCTACCAAAGTAAGCGAAGGTCATCCGAACCTGATTGATGATATCAAGAGCGGCCGCATCGGTATGGTTATCAACACCACCAACCATGGCCGTGACGCTGAACGTGACGGCTTCAAGATCCGCCGTTCTACCGTAGAGCATGCAATTGCCTGCCTGACCTCTATGGATACTGCACGCGAGCTGTTGAACGTTATGAGCGCAATGCGTCGTCGCAGCGTTGTACGCGTTACCGCTCTGCAGGACCTGACCTGGGAGGATTGATTATGTCTAAAACTATTGCGAGTGCCAAGGTAATTGGTCAACGAGTTTTAAATAGTACGACAAAATTAATAAATGTTTATGCACCGGAAATCGCTGCCGAAGCTGTCCCCGGACAGTTCGTCAACGTGAAGGTGTGCAAGAATACTGCTCCGCTGCTGCGCCGTCCCTTCGGCGTAGCAGGAGTTAACAAGGCTGAGGGAACCATCACCATGATCTACCGTATCATTGGTGAAGCCACTCATATTCTGGCTGACGTTTGCAGCGGCGACGAGCTGAGCATCGTCGGTCCGCTGGGACACGGCTTTGATATGAGCGCCAAAAAACCGCTGCTGGTTGGCGGCGGCTTGGGCCTGGCTCCGCTGCTGTTTTTGGCAGAGGGCTTCGGTGAGGGCAATACCGATATCCTGATGGGCGGCCGCAGTGCCGAGGAATTGTTCTGGACCAAGCTTTATGAAAGCCTCAGCAAAAATATTTACCTGACCACTGATGACGGCAGTGTCGGCACTAAGGGTACTGTAATGGCCCTGCTACCGCAGCTGTTGCAAGAGGGTGGCTATGAATGCGTATACGTTTGCGGTCCTGTACCGATGATGCGCGCAGTTGCCAATGCCTGCTTAGAGGCCGGTGTAAAATGTCAGGTATCTCTGGAAAAATACATGGCCTGCGGTCTTGGTGCGTGCCTGTCCTGTGCCTGCGAAGGCATTGGCAAGCGAATCAAGGTCTGCAAGGACGGTCCGGTATTCTGGGCAGAGGAGGTAGGAGAATGGTAAAAGCATTGTATGATGGCCGTCTGGCAGTTGATATTGCCGGACTGAAAATGGCTATTCCTGTTACTACCGGCTCCGGCACCTTTGGCTTTGGCCTGGAATTTACCGATTTCCTCGACCTGGAAAAGGTTGGCGCTGTTACTGTAAAGGGTACATCTCTGGAGCCTGCAGCAGGCAATAAGGGCCAGCGTGCGGTAGAAACCCCGTCCGGTATGCTGAACTGCATCGGTCTGGAAAACCCCGGCAGCGAGTACTTCTTGGAGTACACTCTGCCTGAGCTGAAAAAATATAACGTACCTGTGATTGTCAACATCTACGGGCATACTCCCGAGGAATACGGCGCTGTTGCCAAAAAGCTGGATGTAGACGGTGTTGATGCAGTAGAAATCAACATCTCCTGTCCGAACGTAAAAGAGGGCGGTATTGTTTTCGGCACTGTGCCGGAAGCAGCTGCTGAGGTTGTACGTGCTGTTAAGGCCAACACCGGCAAAATGGTTATCGCCAAGCTTTCTCCGAACGTCACTGATATTGTGGTGATGGCGAAGGCTGTAGAAGCAGCAGGTGCGGATGCAATTTCCATGATTAACACGCTGCTCGGTACCAAGATTGATATTGAGCGTCAGCGTCCTGTACTCGGCAACGTAACCGGCGGCCTCAGCGGTCCTGCTGTACGTCCGGTAGCAGTGCGCCTGGTTTACCAGGTGGCGCAGGCTGTTCATATCCCCATCATTGGCATGGGCGGTATTATGTGTGCCGAGGATGCAATTGAGTTCATGCTGGCAGGCGCAAGTGCGGTAGCAGTTGGCACCGCAAACTTTGTACAGCCTGATATCGCTGAAACCATTGCTCATGGTATGCTGGCATATCTGGACAGACACAACGCGCAGAATATTTCTGAAATTGTCGGTTTGGCATTACCGAATGGCAAGGCAAGCATGCCGTTGTTTAACGAAGCTGAATAACGACGATTTATAACGTTATTCTCCGGCGTCTTGGAAAAATATATTTAATAGGGAGATTTTCTCATGCAACATGATGATAGATTAATAGTCGCACTCGACTTTCCTACATTGGAGCAGGCTAAGGCTTGCGTTGTCGAATTGGGTGACGCAGTAAGCTACTACAAGGTTGGCATGGAGCTTTATTATGCAGTAGGCAGTGAAATCATCCGCTTTTTAAAGGAACATGGCAAGCATGTTTTCCTGGACCTCAAGCTGCAGGATATTCCTAACACTGTTGCTCATGCACTTACCGTACTCAGTGATTTGGGTGCAGATATGATGAACGTTCATGCTGTAGGCGGCAAAAAGATGATGGCAGAAGCTGTTAAGGCTGTGCATGAGGCTGCTGAGGCAGCTGGCCGTCCGGCACCGAAGCTGATTGCTGTAACCATTCTTACCAGCATGGATGATGATCAGTTTGCTGATTTGAATTATAAAAATACCATTGCCGAGCAAGTTATCAGCCTGGCTAAGCTGGCGAAGGAAGCAGGCATGGACGGCGTTGTTGCTTCTCCTAAGGAAGCTGCAGCTATCCGTGAGGCTTGCGGCCCCGAGTTCCTGATTGTTACCCCGGGCGTACGTCCTGCGGGCAGCTCTCTGGATGACCAGAAGCGCGTAGCAACACCGGCAGGCGCTCTGCAAAACGGCAGCAGTCACATCGTAGTAGGCAGACCTATTACTAAGGCTGAAGCAAGACAAGCAGCAGCATTGGCAATTGTAGAAGAGATTAAAGGAGTGTAAGCAAATGGCAGTTTTAGAAGAAAAAGATGTTATGAAAATGCTCGAGGAAACCGAAGCAGTTCTCCATGGTCACTTTTTGCTGACCAGCGGTCTGCACAGCCCTATGTATGTTGAAAAATTCAACGTACTGCAGCATCCTAAATATACCGAGCGTCTGTGCCAGGAAATCGCACGTCGTTATGAAAACGACAATGTTGAACTGGTAGTTGGCCCGATGACCGGCGGTATCCTGCTGGCTCACGAGGTTGGCAAGGCTCTTGGCACCCGTGCTATCTTCACCGAGCGTGAAAACGGCAAAATGACTCTGCGTCGTGGCTTCCAAATTCCGGCAGGCACCCGCGTACTGGTTGTTGAAGATATCGTAACCACCGGCGGCAGCGTTAAAGAGGTTATGGAAGTAGTTAAAGAGCATGGCGGCGAGCTCGTAGGCGTTGGCCTGCTGGTTGACCGCAGCGGCGGCAAGGTAGACTTTGGCGTTCGCACTGAAGCTCTGCTGCACCTGAACGTAGAAACCTTTGATCCGGCAACCTGCCCGCTGTGCGCTAAAGGCATACCGTTCACCAAACGTGGCAGAACTGGCAAGTAAGACCCGAGTTTTTATGAGCTTCGCGAATAAAAAACTCGTTGGTCGCGCTGTCCTCGCTTGCAACCGAATAGGGAGCAAGAAAGAGGGCAAGTAAGCTCCGACGAAAAGCTTTGCGAAGTGAGAAATTGTTGGCCGCGCTATCCTCGAAGAGGGCAAGTAAGCTAATCTAACCTAAATTTCAAAGCACCTGTTTATCAGTAAAATGATAGGCAGGTGCTTTTCCCTTACATCCCAAAGCTTTCCCTTAAAATTACCCTATTTTTAAGGGAAAAACTTATAACTCCTTTCCTCTTGATAAAATCTGAAAAATCAGATAATATATATTCGTAAGATTTTTGCACGCCTGCCCAGAGTACGGTCGTCGCAGCGTCATTGAGAACGCCTTATGTATTATTGAGTAGTACATAGGGCGTTTTTTGTTAAGAAGGGAGCTAAAGTAATGCAAACAACCGAAGTAGGTCAAAACAGCGAAATCAAGCAGGTCATCGGCAGCCTTTGCATGATGAACAATAGGTTTATGAATTTTATGCTAGATGACAACAAAAAAGCAGCGCAGGTTTTCTTGCGCGTTATCCTGGGAGATGATAAAATTAAGGTGAGAAATGTCAGGATACAGAGCTTTATCCAAAACATCTACGGACATTCTTCTCAACTGGATATTTTAGCGCAGGATAGCAAAGGACGTTATTTTAACGTAGAGGTGC
>ERZ791702.378-NODE-378-length-20441-cov-99.0777_pt1 | contig 20441 bp, 19 predicted proteins | sample MGYA00510050_ERZ791702 | MGnify/ENA primary metagenome ERZ791702 (study PRJEB30046, sample SAMN00715230) | human gut metagenome | study: EMG produced TPA metagenomics assembly of the A metagenome-wide association study of gut microbiota in type 2... | reverse complement strand
GCTGGGACGTGTGCTCATCTTCGTGGACCTCCTCATCGTGGGCAGTTCCTTCTTCGTCTTCAATGCGAAACCGGAATTCACGGCGATAGATGCCATCAGAAAGGTGGTATTCGGTCTCTGTACCATGGTGATAGAGAACCTGGTGCTCGACTATGTGATGAATGCCAAGCGAGAGAGTGTACAGTTCATGATTTTCAGCAAGAAGTATCAGGAGATAGCCAACGCCATCGGTACGCAGATGGACCATGGTGTGACGATTCTGGATGGCCACGGCTGGTACACCGGCGACGAGATGAAGGTGCTCTGTATTCTTGCCAAGAAGAACGAGAGCGTCACCATCTTCCGTATCGTCAAGATCATCGACCCGAATGCCTTTGTCAGCCAGAGTGCCGTCATCGGTGTGTATGGCGAGGGATTTGATGAAATGAAAGTGAAAATCAAGGAGAAAGATATTAAGAAAATCAAATAGTGATTATGAAGATAGTATTTGCAACCAATAACCAGCATAAGCTCCAGGAAATCCGCGACATCCTGGGCAGCGACTACGAGGTAGTTTCGCTGAAGGAGATAGGATGCGATGTGGATATTCCTGAAACAGGAAATACGCTGGAGGAGAATGCCTTGCAGAAGGCGCAGTATGTTTACGACCATTATCACCTGAGCTGCTTTGCCGATGATACCGGTCTGGAAGTGGAGGCGCTGGATGGTGCGCCGGGTGTTCACAGCGCCCGCTATGCTGAAGGTACCGACCACGACAGCGAGGCAAACATGGCTAAACTGCTCAGAGAACTGGATGGAAAGGAGAACAGAAAGGCCCGCTTCCGCACCGTGATCTGCTACATCGAGAAGAAGGATGTCTGCCCTTGCGGCTGCACCAGCATCAAGAAAATCCATCAGTTTGACGGCATCGTAAACGGTTCTATCGCTACCGAAAAGCACGGCACCGAAGGTTTCGGCTACGACCCGATCTTCGTTCCGGAAGGCTACGACCAGAGTTTCGCCCAGCTGGGTGAGGAAATCAAGAACGGCATCAGCCATAGAGCCAGAGCCGTGGCTAAACTGGCTGAATACTTAAAGAACAAAAATGATTAATACCCTTTCGATATTAATCCCTACATATAATAATGTATGCGTTGAGCTTGTAAAATCCCTGCAAGCTCAAGCATCATTATTGTATTCATCTTCAGATTCTCTCTCTTCATCTTCTGATTCTTTCTCTTCATCCTCTCATTTCGAATACGAAATATTAGTCGCCGATGATGGTTCTACAGATGAAAGAACCATAGAAGGCAACCGTATCATCAACACCCTCCCCCATTGCCGCTACATCGAGAGAAAAGAGAACGTGGGCAGGGCTGCCATCCGCAACTTCCTGGCAAGGGAGGCGAAATATACCTGGCTGCTTTTTATCGACAGCAACATGAACGTAATCAGCCATCAGTATCTTGCCAATTATCTAAAAGAAAAAGAAAGCGATGTGGTCTATGGAGGATATCAGATAAAGAGGGATGCTGAAACCAAAGAACGGCTGAAATATAACCTGCGATACATTTTCGAATCTGCCGGCACGCAGAACGGAAATCATCTCCAGCGACAGGCTAACCCCTATGCAGACTTTCACACCTCCAACTTTATCGTGAAGCGAAGCATCCTGCTGAAACACCCATTCGATGAACGTTTTTCCCACTATGGATATGAAGATGTGCTTTGGGGCAAGAATCTAAAAGACAATCACATACCGATTCTTCACGTGGATAATCCACTAGGTTATGAACACTTTATAGGCAACATGTCGTTTCTCTATAAAACAGAGGAAAGCCTGCGCACCCTCTATCAGTTCAGGAATGAACTGCAGGGCTATTCCAAAATCATCGACTATGCCCACAAGCTGAAAAGATGGTATCTCTATCCACCTTGCCAGTATCTCTTCCCGCTGCTGAGTCTGCCAATAAAAGCCAGGCTCACAGGCAATAAACCCAGTATTTTTATGTTTAATATATATAAGTTATTATATTATATACATTTAGATAGATGAGAAAGAAAATATGGATACTCCTCTCGTTCCTGATCCTTCAGGTTGCCGCTTTCCAGAGCAGCGCCGCCATCGGCGACTGGAAAGCCTATATGGCGTACAGCGAAGTGCAGGAAATAGAAGAAGCCGGCAACTGGATATTCGTGCAGGCTTCCAGCAATCTCTATGCTTACAACAGAAACGACCAGAGCATTCAGACCTTCAGCAAGATGGATTTCCTGAACGACTGCGATATCCAGCACATCGCTTACAACAAGACTGCCAAGCGGCTGCTCATCCTCTACAACAATGCCAACATCGACCTGATGAACACCCAGAACTGGAGCGTACAGAATCTGCCGGATTACTATTCTGCCACCATCACGGGCGACAAGACCATCAACGATATCTATATGTATGGTAAATTCGCCTATCTCTGCTATGGACTGGGCATCATCAAGCTCAATATGGCGGAGGGGGAAATCAGCGATACGTATCAACTGGGATTCAAGGTGAACTGGTGCGAAATCAGGGATAACCAGATCTATGCCTACAGCCAGGAGGAAGGTACCTATCGCGCAGCCCTCTCTGACAACCTGCTCGACAGAAACCGATGGAGCAAGGTGGGGGCTTACACCGCTCCCAAGAAAGAGGACAAGAGCGAACTGATGAAGCTGGTAAGCAGCCTGCTGCCAGGAGGTCCGAAGTATAATCATTTCTGGTATATGAAGTTTATCCACAACCAGCTCTATACCTGCGGCGGCGCCTTTCTTTCGGGACTCTCTCTTGATACCCGTCCCGGCACCATCCAGGTATTGAACCGGAATAACTGGACCATCTATCAGGATGACATCAGGAATACGACGGGTTACCAGTATCAGGATATCAACTGTGTAGAACCGGATATCCACGATCCAAACCACGTGTTTGCTTCGGGCAGAACCGGACTCTATGAGTTTACGGACGACAAACTGACACATTATTATAATAAGGACAACAGTATCCTGGAAGCTGCCGTGGATAGAGGTACGGTGCTGGACAACAACTATGTGCTGGTGCATAGTCTGCTATCGGATGAAAACGGAAAGCTGTGGATTCTCAACAGTCAGGCTACCCACCGCTCCATCATCGAGAAGAAAGACAACCAGTTGATAGCCCACGACCAGAAGACATTGAATCCGAACGGCTACAGTCTTTCGGCGATGAGGGGTCTGATGAAGGACAAGCAGGGCAGGCTCTGGTTCGTGAATGACAACCATGAAACTCCAGCCATCGTCTGCTATCAGCCGGAAACTGATGAGGTGAAGATGTTCAGCAAGCCCTTCACCAACCAGGATGGTGCGGAAATCAATCTCTATTACATCAGATGCATCAAGGAAGACCTGGATCATAATCTGTGGATAGGAACCGACCAGGGACCTTTCTACATCACTCCGCATATCCTGGATGATACGCAGCCAACGCTTACCCAGGTGAAAGTGCCGAGAAACGACGGTACCAATTATGCCGACTATCTGCTGGGCGGTGTGGATATTACCTGCATGGCGGTGGATCAGGCAAACAGAAAATGGTTTGGTACCAGCAACAACGGTATCTATCTGATCAGCGCCGACAATATGGAGCAGATTCATCACTTCACGGCAGCCAACAGTAAGCTGCTGTCGAACAACATCGAATCGCTCGCCATCAACGATGCCACCGGTGAGGTGTTTATCGGAACCAACAAGGGTCTCTGCTCCTATATGAGCGATGCTACCGCCACCAACGAAGAGATGACCCAAGACAATGTATGGGCTTATCCAAACCCGGTAAAGCCAGACTATACAGGACTCATCACCATCACCGGTCTGTCGCTGGATGCGGATGTGAAGATAGTGAGTACCAGCGGAACCCTGGTGAACCAGGGCAGAAGCAACGGTGGCACCTATACCTGGAACGGCTGCGACCTGAAAGGCAGAAGAGTGGCTAGCGGAATCTATATGGTGGAAACCGCTACCAGCAACGGTGAGAAAGGTACCGTCTGCAAAATAGCCATCATCAGATAAAAGAGACAGCATCTTCTATCAGAAATATCAAGAGAGCAAGCAATGAAACTCAGTATCATCATCCCCGTATATCGTGCCGAAGATACGCTCGAAAGATGTATCGGGAGTATCCTGCAGCAATCATTCACCAGCTACGAGCTGATTCTCGTAGATGATGGATCGCCTGATGCGTGCCCTCTGCTCTGCGATGAATATGCCAGGAAAGATAGTCGTATCCACGTTATCCACAAGGAAAACGGAGGTTTAAGCGATGCCAGAAATGTGGGGATAAAGAGGGCTAAAGGACTGTATATCACCTTTATAGACAGCGATGATGCGATAGAGGAAAACACGCTTCAACAGCTGATGGAAGAGCTTTATCAACATCCCGATGTGGATATTCTGGAATATCCCATCATGGAGAGAATCGGTCATCCCCATCGGGAAAAGCTCCTCTCCTTCGCTCCGAAAACCTATCAGAATGCTATCGAATACTGGTTGGCGGAAAAGGGCTATCATCATACCTATGCCTGCAACAAGATATTCAGGCGTTCGCTGTTTCAGAACATCGAATTTCCGAAAGGAAAAAGCTTTGAGGATGTGTGGACGATTCCGAAACTGATAGGGCTGACGGAGACAGAGATTACTCCGGATAGGGCGATAGTTTCTCCCCCACCATTAAAAATAAGGGTGACGGATGTAGGGAAGTATCTCTATTACTGGAATCCTCACGGCATTACATCGCAGGCTCAATATCCCGATCTGCTTCAGCTGTATCTGGGACAGAGGCAGGCTCTGCTGAAGCTGAAAATAGCGGGTACAGAAGAGATGAAGCTACAGATGGAAGCAACAGAAGAAACCAAGCTACAAATGGAAGCAACAGAAGAAATTCCGCTGAAATATCAGTCTTCATTAGAAGATTTCCTGACGCAGCATCTCAATGTCCTGCTCGATCTCTATGATTTATCGGGAAGATATGAACCGGATCCTCCCCTTATCCATGCCGTGAAATGGCTGGAAGGAAAAACGGGGATTCATTCATTCAAACTCAAACTATTCAATATTTTAGGTTATCATTCATTATGCAAAATCAATCATCTCATACACAGAATATACAGGCACCCTTAGTAAGTTTCATCATCACCACTTACAATATGCCTACGGAATATCTGGAAGAATGCCTCAAAAGCATCCTCCAGCTCTCGCTCAATGCCAAGGAAAGAGAAATCATCCTCGTGGATGATGGAAGCGATATCTGTGCAATCAACGGACTCACGGAATATCTGTCGCAGATTATCTATCTGCGTCAGCCTAACCAGGGAGCCAGCGTGGCTAGAAACTATGGTATGATGATAGCCAAGGGCAGATTCATCCAGTTTGTGGATGGCGACGACTATCTGGTACAGACCGCCTACGAACATTGTCTAGACATCGTAAGATATCATCAGCCAGACATCGTGACATTCAACTATGTAAAAAACAGGCAGACGGATACTCCTCCTTATGAATTGCCGACTCCGATATCGGGCACAGCCTATATGAGCAATCATAACCTGCATGGTTCTGCCTGCTCCTATATTTTCCGCAGCAGCATCAGAGGAACCCTGCAGTTTACGCCGGGCATCGTATATGGAGAAGATGAGGAGTTTACCTCTCAGCTTTTCCTGCGTGCCGAAAGAATCTTCAAGATGGAGACTGAGGCTTATTACTATCGTGAGAATCCGAACTCCATAACCCATCAGATGGATCATGAGAAGATTACCCAGAAAATGGATAACAGTCTGGAGGTAATCCTGCATCTGCAGAAACTGCTGGATAAGATTCCGGTGGCTGAAAGACAGGCGCTGAGTCGCCGCATCGCCCAACTCTCGATGGATTATCTGGTAAACAATATCCGACTGAAACATTCGCTGATAGCCCTGAACCACGCCATCAAGAAGTTGAGAAAGCATGGACTCTATCCACTTCCTGACAAGGAATACACCAAGAAATATACCATGTTCAGAAAGATGATAGGTACCTACGTAGGAAGAATGGCGCTCCTCTTTTTCATCAAGAAATAAATGAAAAGGAGGAAGATTTTATCAGATAAATAAAGAGTATATCAGGAAGATGAAGATTCTATTAATGGGAGAATACAGTAACGTACATGCCACACTTGCCGAGGGACTCCGCAAGCTGGGGCATGAGGTTACCGTGCTCTCCAACGGCGACTTTTGGAAGAATTATCCACGAGATATCAACATGGTGAGAAAGCCTGGAAAACTAGGTGGAATCCTATATTTGATAAAGTTATACACAATTGTGCATAAGTTAAGGGGATACGATATCGTCCAGCTCATCAACCCGATGTTTCTGGAGTTGAAGGCTGAGCGTATCTTCCCGATTTACCGGTATTTGAGAAAGCACAACAGGAAGGTGGTGCTGGCTGCATTCGGTATGGATTACTATTGGGTAAGCGTCTGCTGCCAGGATAAGCCATTGAGATACAGTGATTTCAATATAGGAGATGATTTACGCACCAATGCCGACGCCCTGAAAGAAAGAAAAGACTGGCTGGGAACCGCCAAGGAAAGACTCAACCGGATGATTGCTGAGGATTGCGACGGCATCATAGCGGGACTTTATGAATACTGGGTATGTTATCAACCGCATTTTCCACAGAAAACCACGTTTATCCCCTATCCTATCCACACTTATTCACAATCCCATCAGGATAGGGATAAAAGGGCATCTTCTGTAGAGACATCTTCTGTAGATATTCCCAGAAGACCTTCCCAAAAGTTGAAGTTATTCATAGGTATCAACAAAACCAGAAGTGAGTATAAGGGTACAGACATCATGCTGAAGGCTGCCCAGGCAATCGCCGAGAAATATCCGGAAAAGGTAGAACTGCGTATCGCCCAAAACGTGCCTTTTGCGGAATATGTAAAGATGATGAACGGCAGCGATGCCATCCTCGACCAGCTCTACAGTTATACTCCATCGATGAATCCGCTGGAGGCAATGGCAAGGGGCATCATCTGCATAGGTGGTGGAGAACCGGAAAACTACGAGATTATCCACGAAGAGCATCTCCGTCCCATCATCAATGTGCAGCCCAACTATGAGAGCGTATATCAAGAGTTGGAACACCTGGTGCTTCACCCGGAACTGATACCGCAGCTTAAGCAACAGAGCATCGAATACATCAGCAAGCATCATGAATACATAAAGGTAGCTAAACAATATGAAGAATACTACAAGAGCCTGTTAGCCTAGGCTCTTGTGATAAAAAGACGTCGCCTACAGGATATTGGAACGAAGGACATCATTTAAGGAAGTTTTTGAAAAAAGCCTTGCTATTCCCAATTATTTCCACTATCTTTGCAATCGAATAAGTTGCACTCTATAAAACGAAGAAGATATGGATTACAAGAGATTACCTTATGGCGTTGCCGATTATACATGGATTAAGAGTCAGAACAGATACTGGGCTGATAAGACGATGTATATTCCAAAAATGGAGGAAGCAGGAGACTTTCTCTATCTAATTCGTCCACGTCGTTTTGGCAAGAGTGTCTTCCTCACGATGCTTCAAGCCTACTACGACATCGAGAAGAAAGACTCGTTCCATACCACATTCAAGGATACTTGGATTGAGTCGCACCCGACCGAAGGACTTGGCAAATACCAAGTCTTATACTTCGATTTTTCTAGAGCAGCGGCTGGTCCTGGTACTTTGGAAGAAAACTTCAATTTATATTGCAACAGCGTACTCGATGGTTTCATCAAAAAGTATGCAGCCTATTATGATGAAGATTTCAACATGGAGGAATACCTTGGCTTTTCCGGTGCCTCCTATAAGCTAAATGCACTGAATTCTTATTCCAAGAGCAAGGGTACGCAACTTTACCTCATCATCGACGAGTACGACAATTTCACCAACAACATCCTGAGCGAGGAAGGAGAAGCTGTGTATCACGCCTTGACTCATGCACAAGGTTTCTACCGTGACTTCTTCAAGCTATTCAAGGGAATGTTCCAGCGCATCATGATGATGGGAGTTAGTCCTGTCACCGTGAACGATCTCAACAGTGGCTATAACATCGGCACCAATCTCTCCATGGATCCCATGTTCAATATGATGCTGGGATTCAGCGAGAACGAGGTACGGGAAATGATAGAATACTACAGAGAAGTAGGACTCATCAATGTTCCGACCGACCAGCTGATTACCGACATGAAGCCTTGGTATGACAACTATTGTTTCGCAAAGGACAGCCTGGTCACAGATCCAAAGATGTTCAATTCGGATATGGTTATCTATTATCTCCGCCATTTCATCCGTTTTGGCAAAGCTCCGGAAGAGATGGTAGACCCAAACACCATGACTGATTATGCCAAGATGAAGAAGATTATCTTCCAGGACAAGCTGCAAGGCGACCGCAAGAGCGTACTGAAAGAAATCATCAACCAAGGTTACATCTGGGCAGAACTGAGAGAAAGTTTCCCTGCTGAAGACTTGGTTGACCCAGACCTGTTCCCAAGTCTGCTCTACTATTACGGCATGCTGACCATCATTGGCAAGCGTGGCAGAAGAGTAAAGTTGGGAATCCCTAACGAGAATGTACGCCGCCAATATTACGGCTATGTGTTGGATGAATACAACAAGGATACTAAAATCAACAATAATCATCTTGCCGACCGATACGATGTAATGGCTCTAGATGGTAACATCAAGCCAGCCATCGAATACATTGCCGAGGGTTATAAGAACTGCACGAGCATCCACTCCAGCATTCAGGCAGAGCGCAACCTGCAAGGGTTCATCGCCGCTTATCTTAACCATAGTGGTTATTACTACATCATCCAGGAAATGGAGCTGAACGGCGGCTATTGTGACTTGACGATGATTCCTGATCTCACCCGTTTCCCAGAGGTTGCCCATGCCTATCTCCTGGAGTTGAAGTATCTGAAATCAGGTGATACCGATAAAGAAGACATGAAGGCTTTAGAAGAAGCAAAGGCGCAATTAGACCAATATACTCAAGACGCAAGATTGCCAAAGCTGATGAGCGGCAAGCCTATACACAAGATTGCTATTATATATAAAGGTAACGATCTTTGGAGAGTAGAGGAATGGCGCTGAAGAGGATAAGCCCTAATGATCTTTTATATTCAGCGACGTCGAATCTCCGTTCAGCGACGTTGAATGTGCATTCAACGACGCTGAATGTATGTTCAACGTCGCTGAACGGAGATTTTCTTTAATAGTATCAACATTTACCATAAAGGATATTCCTATTTTCCTTTAATGGTGTTTTTATTTTCCCTTAAGGATATTTCCATTTTCCCTTAATAGTATGCCTATTTTCCCTTATGGGATTGAGCCGTCATTAAACTAGTTTTGCCACTATTTAATTCATCAAAATAGAAACGACAAGGCTTATGAAAAGACTATACTTGCAAAAATCCCTCAATGAGGGATAAAAATGATTAAATTCATCCCTCAATGAGGGATTATTTGTATCTTTGCTGCAGTTTTTAATGATATTCATTTAAAAGAGCAAGATAAGTCTTACGCTGACGGCTCAATCTAAAAGATGTTAAACAATAATAATTTAAAGGAGATTATCTTCTAAGCATCTTTATTTTTTCGTATCTTTGCGAAAAGTTTCGTTACGAAAAAAATCGATTATGGAAAATCCGTTTAAATTTGGCTCATTGGTTGATGCCCCATACTTTACAGACAGAGTGAAAGAACTGGACTACATCGTACAGTTTCTCAAGAGCGAGAACCATCTAGTTCTTATGTCACCACGACGTTTTGGCAAATCAAGTCTCGTAAAAAAGGCTGTTGTCCAAACCCAACGACCATACCTATGGCTCAATATGCAAGCCGTGCTCAGCAAAGAAGATTTTGCGGCAAAGCTTCTGAAGGAACTGCTCAATCAATTCAAACTGGAAAAGATGAAGCACTATCTTCGTAACTTCCGCATCATTCCTTCTATCAACATGAACCCGATGACAGACGAGCTATCGGTTTCATTCCAACCATCAACCGACAATGGAACAACTGCAATAGAAGATGTTTTAAATACAATTCAGAAGGTTTCTACACCTCAAAACAAACTGATTGTTGTCTTTGACGAGTTTCAAAGCATCCTGGAAATCGATAAAAACATGGACAAGCAGCTCCGTTCCATCATGCAGGAACAGACAGGCATCAATTACATCTTTCTGGGCAGTCAGGAATCGATGATGACTGATATCTTTGAACGGGTGAAGTCTCCGTTCTATCATTTTGGAATGCTGATGAGACTCAACAAGATTCCATACGAAGATTTCAAATCATATATTGCAGACAGATTGAAAGATGTATCAGAGCAGCCTACTCAAATTGCAGACGAGATACTGGCCTTTACAAGTTGCCATCCATACTACACGCAACAGCTTTCATTCGCAGTTTGGAACAATCTGGTAGCTGGTAAAAACGAGGATGTACTCCAACTCGCCGTAGAAGATATCATAACGACCCATGATTTAGACTACGAACGTTTATGGTTGAATTTCAATAAGACAGACAAATATGTAATGGTCAGTATCTGCGAGGGCAACAATCCTACACAAGACAGGAACCAACCTACCAGCACGATGACCAGTGCCCTATTGCGTTTAAGCAAGAAAGGCTACATCATCCGAAGTGAAAGATATGAAATAGAAGACCCATTCTTCAGGAAATGGATACTCAAGAATATGATTGGGTAAGATTATATACTGAGAAATCGCCAGCGAAGCTTTACTACTGCTTCGCTGGCGATTTTATTCCATATCAAACGCATTTTAGTTTCCCAGTTCCAACTGATTCTTTACAAGGTTATAATATGCCCCTCGCTTAGCGGTCAATGACTCATGGTTGCCTACCTCAACCACCTTACCCTGGTTGAGGACAACGATTTGGTCGGCATTCTTTACCGTACTTAGGCGATGAGCAACAATCACAACCGTCTTGCCTTGATAGAACTTATCCAGGTTCTCCACGATATTACGCTCATTGTTGGCATCAAGCGAGTTGGTCGCCTCGTCCAGGAAGATATAGTCAGGATTCTTATAAACAGCTCTCGCTATCAGGATGCGCTGCTTCTGTCCCTGGCTCAGTCCTACGCCATCACGCCCTATCTTGGTGTTGAACTTCAGCGGCAAGGCCATCACATAATCCTTGATGCAAGCTATCTCAGCTGCTCTCATCAAACGGTCTTCATCTATCTCTGCATCATCCACAGCTATGTTGCGCCCGATGCTCTCCGAGAAGATGACACCCTCCTGCATCACAACTCCACACTGTCGGCGCCACCATTTCCTGTTGAGCTGATTGATGTCGGTATCGCCGATGGTGATTTTTCCTTCCAGCACCGGGTAGTAACCCAGCATCAATCGGATGAGCGTGGTCTTTCCGCTGCCCGATGCTCCCACTATCGCCGTCACCTTGCCTTGAGGAATATGAATAGCCACCCCGTCTATTGTCTTTCTGAGGGCATGAGGATCATACTTGAACATGATGTTGCTGATATGGATACCATCCTCAGGATGATCAAGACCAGTCAGCAAGCCCTCCTTACCATTCTCATCATCCATCTGATGAATCTCATTGATTCGTTCCAGACTGATTTTCACATCCTGAACGGAATAGAAAAAGTTCATGAGTTGCTCCACCGGCGAGTTGAGCTGTCCGATGATATATTGCACGGCAAGCATCATACCCAAGGTCATATGCCCTTGGATTACCGCCGTAGCGGCAACCACCGTCACCACGATATTCTTCACCTCATTGATAAAAATACTTCCTGCCTCCTGGGTCTGCTGTAGTTTTAGAGATTTCTGCTGCACTCTGAAAAGATTCACCTGTGTCTCCTCCCACTCCTTTCGCTTGCGCTGCTCGCAATCCTGCAACTTGATTTCCTGCATAGAAGTGATGAACTCGTATGTCCTGTTGTTATTGATGGCCTGCTGCTCGAAGAGTTCATAATCGAGCACCTTTCTTCGACGCAGGAAGAGAGCCATCCATCCTCCGTACAGGATGCTGCCCAATAAGAAGATGGCAAACACCACCTTATTATATATAAAGAGCACCACCGAGAACACCACGAAGGTAAGCATGGCAAAGGTAATGTTGAGCGTCTGCTGGGTGAGAAAGTTGTTCACACGGCTATGGTCGCTCATCCTTTGCATCAAGTCGCCCATCAGTTTAGTGTCGAAGAACGACATCGGCAGTTTCAGAAGTTTGATGAAGAAATCGCTCACCAGGGAGATATTGATCCGCATGGAGATGCGGAGCAGGAACCAACGGCGAACAAAGTCTATCGCAGTTCGGCTGACAGTGAGCATCAACTGACCTAGGAGAATGAGCCAGATGAATCCTATGTCTTGGTTCTTGATACCGACATCCACGATGGATTGGGTAAGGAACGGCAACACCAGCTGCAGGGCACTGCCCACAAGTAGTCCCAAGACAATCCAGGTGAATGCCTTGCGGTATTTCTTGAAATATCTGAAAAGGAACTTGAAGGAACGCTTCTCCTTCTGTCTATCTTCTCCTTCCATCTGATAGGTGAAGAAGGCAGGAGTGGTCTCGAAGAACATGGCGATACCCTTGTCCTCGTCATTAGAGCGAGTGCTTATCCAATGCCGTCTGAATTCTTCAAGATTATAAGTTGTCTTTCCCTTGCCAGGGTCTGCGATATAAAACTTCTTGCCCTTCTTCACCTTATATAATACCACGAAATGGTTCTGGTTCCAATGAAGGATGCAAGGGAGCGGAGTCTCACTCAGTTCCTCTATTGTAGCCCTTGCCGAAACCGTTTGAAATCCCAATATTCTTGCAGCCTCGTTGATGCCCAGCATGGAGACACCTTCCGTTGTGGCAAAGCAAATCTTCGACAGAGAGTCCAAAGAGTATTCCCTGCCGAAATATCTACATATCATCTGCAAGCAGGTGATACCGCATTGCATGCTGTCATGCTGATGTTCTATCTTTATATGTGCCATTACTAAAAATGAAAGAATATAGACATTAATATTGTTCTACCTCGCAACTGATACTCCTTGCTCGTACGGGTCAACCCAGAATAAACGGTATAACCGTAGGTGCGTTGATTGAAAAGATTAAGCGCAGTCAAACTCAATTCCATACCATTTCTGAAACCATAACTGGTGGATACATCGGCAAGAGTAAGATTCTTGTGCTGATGATCTGCTATCTGATTGCGATAATGCTCTCCATGCAACTTGATGAACCATGACTTCAATGGCTGGAAGTTGAAAGTGAGATGCTGGGCAAGATTGGTAGAAGAAGAATCGAAACCCAAATTCTTCAATACCATCTTATCCTTATCCCAGTTCAGCTCATAGGTGAAATTTAACCAATCCACAGGACGACCACTCCACTTTGCCGACATCATATAGTTATCAGATGAATAGGCTGAAGGAGAATCGTTCTGACGCAGGAAGCCATCAAACCTCAGATAATCAAAACCTACGCTAACGAGTCCATGCATGAATCCCAATCCCTTACTTACCTTTCCACCAGCCATCAGGTTTTCAGAACTGCTGCTGTTGGAGAAATAGGAGTTGATGATATAATCACCCACAAAATCACGAGCCACCGTAAGATGACTGTCAGACCAGCTCTTGCGGATGTAGGCATTGGCAAAGATGGTAGCAAGAGGACGCTTATAGTTGATGTTGAAGGAAACATGCTTGTTCTTGCCGGCGGTATAATCCACGAAACCCGTATAAAGATTACGATAATCACGCATCAGTAGTCCCTGATAGAAATTCTGTTCATCCACTTCCCGCTGAGCGATTCCACCGGAAAGCGTAGCCTGCAAACGGGCTGTAAGGAAATAGCTCACGCTAAGTTGAGGAGCAACCTGTGTCTTGCTGGCATTCTCTTTCGCTCCCATCAACTTATCATTATAATAATAAGGTGTAAAGGTGATGGGCATCTGGAAACGGATATGCCAGCCACCCTGGTTATACTCTGCCTCCGGCGATGCATAGGCACGGAAGAAGGTCATGCCTATCTGATTGCGCATATTACCCAGGGAATCAGGCACTCCCTCCAGATGACTCTTCATCGTTCTGCTCAATACCTGCAAGCCTACCTTCATCATTACGGTAAAAGGCTTGAGGAAAAAGCCGAGCGAAGTATTGGTATGACTGAAGAATGCTGCCGAACGAACACTTTGATAAGCCGTTTGCTGCGAATGATCAACAGACAGAGAGTACGGATTCACCATATAAGCATTATACGTGTTAAAGGTATAGGTTCGTTTACCACTCCGATGCAACAGTTCCAGCTTGTCTGATACTTTATACTTCGGCATCTTGACCTGCTGATGATTAGGATAAGAGCCGGCAATATCCATCATGACATCATTCCAGGCCAGGTCGGCGGAAAGCTGATTGGCTACATACGCCTTTTCGCCATTCGAAGTCAGCGTAAAGTCGGCAACCAACCTGTTCTGCTTCTGTTTAGCCTGTTCATCCTCTACATCATAAATGGTTGAATCATTCAGGAAATACTGAGTATTACTGAATGAGGAAGAAAGAAGACGGTCGTGGGTATAGACTATCTGAGAAGACAAATCCGTATTTTTGCCTAACACCCAGAGATTATTGGTTGTGAAAACATGGGTCTGGTTCTTACGCACCCGACTGTCTGAAATATCCGTCAGCAGGTCGGGCGTAACATTCACGTAATCTTTCAGATTATAAGAATTTCCCATCACTCCAGTTCCACCATCCGAAAAGAGGAGATTGCCTTCACCGGTTACATCCGTACCTATATTATTACTCTTGAAGGTATTGAGCGACTGGGCTTTCTTGGCAAAGCGCATCAACGACATCTCGCCTTCCCAGACATTCAGCTTACCAAACTTCTCCCCTTTCTTCTGCTCCATACCGCCACCTGCCTTCAACGTTCCTACCAGACGGCTCTTGGCAGATTCCTTCAGTTTGATGTTGATGGCAGGATCTTGCGAGAACAACATATCTTCCAAAGCCTTGATAGGTTGATGATTGGTCATCACCTCTACCGAACCGACATCCTTCTGATGGATATTGTTGGTGGCGATGGAATAGCGGCCGCCGAGCATATCATGTCCTTCGATATAAAACTTGTTGATAGCCTTTCCGTTATATTTGATTTCTCCCTTGTCCGACACCTCCATTCCCGGCATCTTCTTCAAGACATCAGCCAGGCTCTTGTCGTTGGCATCGGCAAAGCTTGCCACATTGTAGGAGATGGTATCACCCCGCTGTCGGATGCTTGGAGCCTTCACCACAACATCCTTCAACTTTGTAGCCTGCTCCGTCAGGAGCACATCATATTGGATAGTATCCTTTGATAAGGGGATAACTTTCGTAGCATATCCCATCATCGAGAAATGCAGCACGTTGTTTCCTTCAGGCATAGCATTAAGATTTATCTTATAACTTCCATCCTCTTGTGTCTTGGAAAATTTCAAAATTCGATTACCTCCCTTTGGTCGGATAGTTACCATCACTCCCTGCAATCCCTTACCAGTATAGGCATCCTCAACTTTACCCGACAAAGTAACTTGCTGGGCATAAGTTAAATTTGCACAAATCAAACATATTAATACAATCAACTGTCTCATACTTTTTTTTCTTGAGAATAAATCATACATAAATCCAGTAACACATAAGGCAAATCTGCTAGAGAATAGCAAGAAGGAAAAATCCTGTTGTTTATCCATACCATAGGCACCTGCCTTTCATCTGCCATGGCATCTAGCTGATTGTTAAATCTTTCCAAGATTGCCTCTATGTCTTTTGATGTCACTTCAATCTTTGTCTGCAAATCTTTTATTGATTTCTTCTTATACCAATATTTTAGAACCGCAAGTTTTCTATTCGTGTTCTCCCCACTAGCCAAATACTGATATAGATAGAGTTGAGGTAAATTTACTTCATTAACAGAAGTGGCTTTCACCCCATCAAAGTAGATTTGCCAATTAATGTAATCTGGATATTTACGAAGCAACTCTATCATTTCAAAGGCAACCTTTTTACAGGTCTTACACCAAGGACTCATATAAGTCGTAATAGTCAATGGTGCTTCTGAGTCGCCAAGCATTATTGAGTCTTCATTTGCCAGAAGCGTTGTTTTTGCCATAAAGGAATATCCCAAAACACTCTGCATTCGTTTTATTCGCAGTTCATTTATTCTCGTTGAGAAAGCTCGTTGCTTTGCACCTGCATAATATTCACACATATAAAGAAGACCACTACTAGCCAAGACAACCATAAGGAAATACAATCCTACATCTAGAGAGAAAGAAGTCGGAATACCTTTGACAGGAAAAGCCAATATACTATTAACAACAAGAATCCCCATTATCCCCAAACATAAGAGACAGAAACGTTTAGCAAATAGTTGATATGATATTGACACGACAGCTAACAGCAATAGTCCCATCGAGGTTATTGCCAACCAATCATATATTGCTGATGGATTAGGACTACTAACTGCCAGCACAGTAGCCAAAGTACAAGAAAAGAAATAAATAAACCCCATTCGTCCCAAATTGACCTTACGAAACAGCACACCCCAGCGTTCCAAGTCCAATTTCTGACAGTCAAGCCTAGTATTGGCTATGCAAAAATGTTCAAAAATATTATAGTAAGGAGATGAAGACTGCATTATTACCCCAAAGCAGAGTATGCCTCCCATCACATCCAATAAACAATTGACACTTGCCAACGTTGACAAATGTGAACTGATTAAAAGCAATACCACTATACAAAGTAATAAAGAAGAGTGTATAAATGTTTTAAGCCGTTTCTTTTCTTGATTTCTTTCTTTGACATTATCAATAGCAACAACTATTCCTGTCCATTCTTTCTTAAAATCACTTGCAGAGACTACTCTCTTAAGTCTTCCCTCATAATAAATGGCATCAGTTTCTGTTATTTCTTTCACAAAAACAAACGAATCTTTACCATCATGGCTCAATTGTCCCAAGAATGGTTTCCCCCATTTTATAGTAGAGGCATAGTCTGCCCGAAACACACTAGCCTTAGCCCCCAAACAAGTATAAGTCTGAACGATGGATAGTGCAGTAATATCCGTTGGAGAAGACAACAAACATAACTGCAACTCCTCCGCACGAAAATGTACAGAAGCTGCCTTAAGATGTTTAGAAAGTATTTCCACCAAATAGGTTAAATCCGCTTTTCTCATAATGCTACTCTTATTCTCTTTCTATTAAATCATATTTTAGAGCTTCATCCACGCTACCTAGAGAGATACCTGTAGAAGCCTCATTTATACTATTTTGATTCCTCAAATATCTATACTTTGATAACAAGAAGTCTTTTCTATTTGTTTTCTGAAAATGTTTAAAATCTTTATTTAAATTGCCAAAAGTGATGGATGTTGCACTAACCTGCTGCATTCCATTAATACAAAAGTAGTATTGCTTTCCTTTATCATATACTTCCATGATTAACCCAGGGAGACCACAGAATTTCAAAGGTCCATCACTTACAGGAACATCCAAGGCAAACCAAGCAGTCCATTTTCTTCCCCTGAAACTACAAGTAGCCTTTTGACATTCATGCCCAAGAACAACTTTCATGCTGTCACTTTCTATATTCCACTCCTGTGAGTTTAAAGCATCTTCATAAAGGTAATATTGTCCCAGCAAGAAGTCGGTAACAGTTATCTTTCCTTGCGGATAATTCTTGTAGATGGTTGCAGACATTCGGCGGTGTGGTATGGCATTGTGTAATTGCTTTCCTTTCAATCCTTTCCCAACAGCTTCTGTCAAGAAGCTATCCCATTGTTTATCACCATTAGGAGCTGCCATTAAAGAATCACACTGATATGTATAATAGCTATAGCATTTAGAGCACTCAGCTCCGATTTGCAGATAGAGCAAGTCTTCCTTACGCAGTTGTTCTCCAGGCAGCGTATCCGTAAGATATTCATAAACATAGCTACACAGCATATTAGCCGTATCTATCTTCTTATTTTGGGCAAAGCCAATAAGATAAAAAGTTAAAAATAGAAATATGAAACTCTTTCTCTTCATGATTTCTTAATATAGGTTGCAGTCTATGCTCCCAATAAAGCATAGGCTGCAACATTTGACATTACATACAATTTCTATGATAAGCCTCAACAGCATTATCAAAGTTCTTGTCATCCATTTCACACTCGCGCATCATCTTCTTGAGCTGCGCGCAATACTCTTCACGTGAGATGCCACCAGCAATAGCCTGCATCTCAAACAAATTCATTTTCTCCATAACCTTTATATTAATTCAAATATTTTAATTACATACAGTTCTTTCTATATATATTAATAACTGCTTCAAGAGTCCCTTGCTCTATATCACTATTCAATATCAACTTTTTTAGTTTTGTACATAATTCCTCATCATTCTTGCTAATACCACCAGCAATAGCTTGCATCTCAAACAAATTCATTTTCTCCATAACTTTTTCTTTTTTAAAATTAATATTCTATTCTCTTTCTATTAAGTCATAATTACGTTGAGAATCTGACGAGTCCAGTGATATTCCTGTCATCACCGCATTTATGCTATTTGAATCACGAAAGTAATTATATTCTAACTTTAGGAAAGATTTTCTATCTATTCTTATCCGCTTTCTATTGAACACATCAAAAACAATAGGGGTATCAGCTACTTTCTGTAATCCTTTTATACAAAAATATTGCTGTCTTCCTTCATCATATACTTCCATTATCAACCCAGGGAGACCACAAAACTTCCAAGGACCATCACTAATTGGAACATCCAAAGCAAACCATGCTGTCCAAGAACGACCACGGAATTTGCAAGTTGCCTTCTGACAGTTATAGCCTAAGATATTTTTAATACTATCTCCGTCTATATCCCAATCCTGTATACCTAAGCTATCATCATATACGTAATATTGAGACATGAGACAATCGGTCACAGTCATCATATTATCATGAGGATATTTTTTATAAATACATGTGGTCATTCGGCTATGAGGAAAAGAATTAGCCATATACCCTTCTCGTTTAATCGCTTCCTTAAGTAAAGCACGAAATTTGACTTTGCCATCTACTGTAGATTTTAAAGAATCCGACTGATACGTATAATAGCTGTAACATTTAGAGACATTCTTCCCTATAGAAAGAAAGAGTAAATCTTCTTCTTTCTCATCATTCTTTATCGTATCTTTCGAATAACAATAATAATATGAGCACAAATAATGTCCATAATCTATAACCTCATTCTTAGCTTGCAAAAAAAGCGCATAAAAGAATAATACCGATATACTTACTAAAATCCTCATAATAATCTTATTTTTACAATGAACAGCCTCAATACCCCCCCCTAAAAGATATTGAGACTGTAACATGGATTTCTACTTAGCAGTTCTGTACAAAAGATTTAGCAGCAGCTTTCTTTTCACTATCAGTGAAATCTTTCCAACAATTTGTAATAATTTCAGACAGTTCTGAGCAATACTCCTCACGTGAGATGCCACCAGCAATAGCCTGCATCTCGAATAAATTCATTTTCTCCATAATTTTTAAAATTAAGAGTTTATACCATGTTAACTATCTTGGAAGACTATCGTGCTTCTTAGAAGGTACGCCTTTGAACAGTGAGGTCTGCAAATAATATCGTCGACTTTATTATTTTTCTTACTTTAATGACTATTCTAAAATGATGTCATCACCATCAGGTTCTTCGTCACTTGGATTATAATGCCAATAACCTGCCGAATCTTGCCACCAGTATCCACCGCCGAGAACTTGGCTTAAATCTAAATTTTTCAATATATCCATACTATATACCAATTAAATTGATTAAACTTTCTGGCTGCAAAATTATCTCAAATTGCTCAAACCACCAAACTTTTTACATCAAATTTCACATCATTTTTACCCCCCCCGATTATGATATAAAAATGATGTAAGAATGTACGCTCTTTTAGAAAAAAAAGCGTACCTTTGCATATTAAAAGTGTAACTACAAAAGTATAACGCATGAAAAAGTATTATTATATAACAATTTTAGCAATTATGATTATCACATTGTTGCAAGGATATAACATTTCCCTGCAACACAAAAATTATATCTTCAACGAAACAGATAAGATAAATTCTGAACTAAAAGTTACCGTTGATGAAGAATATGCTATCCGAGCATATCAAAATTACACCCAGTATAAAGATGGAAAACAACGACTTTACTATAAAGATATGTCCGAAGAAGACTTTCTGAAAGCTAAACCTAAAAAGGAAGATATCATCAATATTAACGAGATAAACATTCACAATACTCTGTTAATTCTTATGTAATCGATTGAAAATGAGAGAGTTAATTAACGT
>ERZ791702.366-NODE-366-length-20892-cov-178.116_pt1 | contig 20892 bp, 15 predicted proteins | sample MGYA00510050_ERZ791702 | MGnify/ENA primary metagenome ERZ791702 (study PRJEB30046, sample SAMN00715230) | human gut metagenome | study: EMG produced TPA metagenomics assembly of the A metagenome-wide association study of gut microbiota in type 2... | reverse complement strand
ATTGAGGAATACGATGTTGACTTTGACCATCAGTTCCTTGAAACGGAGAAGTATGATGCAAAACCGACCTACAAAAAGTTCCTCGGCTACAGGCCTGGCGTATATGTTATCGGTGACAAGATAGTCTATATCGAGAACAGCGATGGTAACACGAATGTGCGTTTTCATCAGGCAGACACCCATAAGAGATTCTTCGCTCTTCTGGAATCCCAGAACATCCGTGTAAATCGCTTCAGGGCAGACTGCGGTTCCTGCTCGAAGGAAATCGTCAGTGAGATAGAGAAGCATTGCAAACATTTCTACATCCGTGCCAACCGATGCAGTTCGCTCTACAATGACATCTTTGCTCTGAGAGGATGGAAGACGGAGGAGATTAACGGCATCCAGTTCGAACTCAATTCCATTCTCGTTGAGAAATGGGAAGGCAAGTGCTATCGTCTTGTCATCCAGAGACAAAGACGCAACAGTGGCGACCTTGACCTGTGGGAAGGCGAATACACTTACCGTTGTATTCTGACCAACGATTACAAGTCATCGACAAGGGACATTGTTGAATTCTACAATCTGCGTGGCGGCAAGGAACGTATCTTTGACGACATGAACAACGGATTCGGTTGGAGCAGGCTCCCCAAGTCATTCATGGCGGAGAATACTGTCTTTCTTCTGCTTACTGCATTGATACACAATTTCTACAAGACCATCATGAGCAGGCTTGACACCAAGGCTTTTGGGCTCAAGAAAACGAGTCGCATAAAGGCTTTTGTCTTCAGATTCATCTCCGTACCTGCCAAGTGGATCATGACTGCAAGGCAATACGTGCTGAATATCTACACAGAGAACCGAGCTTATGCAAAACCCTTCAAAACAGAATTCGGATAAGAATCCTTTCTTTCCGGTTTGAATCTGCGTATTACCTCAAGTCGCATCGTGGGGTAAGGGGATGGTGGCTACATATTGATGTTGTGCTGTTGCTTTTTACTGAAAGCTGCTACTAACGACTCATAAATCTACCCTTAATCGTGTATTGGATGATAGTTGCGGATTTTAGGTCAAATAGGGTCGTGTCGGAAATCTGTTCGCCGTTGATGTTCTGTGCCATCATCTGTGTTATGGTAATGCCACAGAAGGATGCTACTAACGCAAGTCTTTTCATTGTCTTATTATTCTTTATGTTGTTACTATTCTTATTTGTTGCAAAATAGCAAGGCAACGGCTATGCCAAAAACATAAGCGACTGATTATCAGAATATATAGGAAAAAGGCCATAAGATGACCTGTCTAAATACTTGACACTGCTGTCTAGTTATTAGACAGAAAAGCCATCAAAAAGGTTACGATGCGACACCATCTTCTTCATATACTCATGGTATTATTATTGTATTCTTGCTGCAAAAGACTGAAAAACAATGAAATAGCAAAATCTATCACATTTTTATGAGGGACTTTTTAGAAGATTAACACACTTTTATGAGGGAGTTTTCGAGTTATCCATACACTCTTATGAGGGACTTCCTACTTTTTCGTCTTTTGCTGTATCTTTTTGTATTTCAATTGGCTCTATTTCCAACTGATCAAAAATTATTTTATCTGAATTGCAAATTTCATTCTTGAATTTAGAGATATTTTTATTAGAAGCATTATTCAAATATACGACAATTCTATTTTGAATAGGTTTGATACCAACAGCAACCCACCCAATTTCGTCTCGCAATGCAGCTTTCTTGGCAAAAGATACTTGCAATTTAGCATTTAATTCTTTTAATTCTTGAAGAGAATAAGTACAAGATACAAATGTCACATTTGAATCTGTGCCTAGTCTTTTCTTTATATCTTCTATTCCTTTTAGACTTCCATTTTTGACCATGACAATAAGTTTATTTGCCTTGACATATGAGCCTCCAAAATATTCTGGTGTTATTATGTCATCAGATGTTGTGTTGTTTTTCCTTACTGCAACATTTGCATAAGAATCATATAACTTTTCATTAAGTTGTTCTATGTTGCTTGCATAAGAAGGACTACACTTATTACTATTCTCTGCACAAGAAGAGATAAATCCTAAAAGGATTAAAGAGAAGATTGTAAAGTATAAATTCTTACTATTCATAGTTGATAAAATTTAATAATACTACAGCATGGGGTAGTTCCACCCATCGAGTCGGACTCATCGTAAAAGCATTTGAGCCCGCCTCTTTCAAAAGGGGGTCGAATTCGACCCCTTTAAAATTAGGGTTGTTCAACTGCTCCCAAAGTCCCAAGTACTCTAAGGTATTTTTGGAACGCAACCAATTCTTTACCACATCTTTGGGTTCAATGGGATTCTTCTGCCTTGCTATATCGGTAATGCAGATGTAATCAACACCATCCTTGGTTAGCGTTTTTATCGTTTGGTTTCTTACAATAATCTTTGCCATAAGATATTTGTTTTTGCATTCATTTTTAGATTTTTGCGTTGTCGGTTTCCCGATTGCGAATGCAAATATACGAAAAATATCGCTAAAATGGGAACAAAAGAATAAATAACGGATGAAATTCTGACATAAAACTTGTTTTTCTCTTATTTTATGGGTTAAATACGTACTTTTACAAAACAAAGCCATAGGTCCACAAAAAACACGCTACCTCCAGCCATACTTTTGAAATATTATGCTTATCTTTGCACCAAACTTATCAGTATGGAAGAATATCTCATCATATCAAATGCCAACTTCTTGCTCAGAGTGGCTTCCGAACAGATAGCATACGTCTGTTCGGAAGGAAGCTATTGCAATCTTCGACTCACCAACGGCGATGAATACACCTTCTCGTTCAACCTTGTGGCCTTTGAGAAGAAAATAGTAGAGCAACTAGCCCAAACGGCACACTTCTTCGCTCGTGTTGGCAGAAACTACATTATTAATAGTCAGCACATTTTCAGCATCAACCTCAACACTTCAGAACTAGTGTTGTACAACGAGCGGTTTAGCGAGAAATTCACCCTGCACGTCAGCAAGGAACCACTCAAACAATAAAAAGCACTTTTAGACAACTCCATAAAATCGTAAAAGGTATGAAAGAAAAAAACAATCAGGAAGAAACTTATTTCTTGGGCAAAGCACAGGAAACAAGATACACAAAATCTCATATATATAAAAAGGTATTTGGGATAGCCGCTTGCGTGATAGCAATAATAGGTATAACCATCGTCCTTATGTTAAAACCGCAAAGCGTATCACAACCTCATGTGTTAAAGACGATAGCTGTTTTACCGGAAGGTGGTCAGATGCCAATCTTCAACGGCAATGGCGACATCAACGATTTTCTAAGATGGGTGATGACAAACATCCAATATCCTAAAGGATTGGAAGACAAGCCTGCGCGAGTCGTCATCAACTTCACCGTTCAAAAGGATGGAACATTAGGATTGTTTAAAGTTCTCGAAGCTCCCAAAGAAAAAGCCTACGAGCAGACTGTGATTGAACTTCTCAAGAGAAGTCCCCATTGGAAGCCTGCCCGACTCTCCGATGGCGAGGAAGTCAACATGGAGTTTACCTTGCCTGTCGTTTTTACTCCCGAAGTAAGAAAGAAATAATCTACAAAAACGATGAAACAGTTTAGATTGATCCTTATATTATGGCTATGTATGGCAATGAATGCCAAGGCCAACGAGCCCACAGCTAATCTACTTCAACAAGGAGATAGCTGTTTGAGTAGATATGATGTGTTTCATGCAACCCAATACTACCAAAAGTATTTGGAAGCAAATCCATCTCACCTGGGAGCACGCAGGAAACTGGCTTCCTGCTATCGGAAAGTAGGCAACTACACCGCCTGCATTTCTTGCCTAGACAAGATTCCATCAGATAGCATCAACCACGAAGACATGCGAATGTTCTATTATGCATATCTCAATCAGAACAACAATGACAAGGTTTCTCTCTGGGGTGAACGCATCGCATTCTTATACCCATACGACAGTGAAATTATCGCTTCGCTTGCCGTGCATTACAATGGGTTGAACAAACCAGACAGAGCAGAAAAAGTGGCGAAGAATTACATTTCTCAATGTGATTCCACGAACTTATATGTCAACAAGGAATATGCCTATTCCCTATTCATGCAATTCAAATACGTTGAGGCTATACCCTTGTATGAGAAACTGATAGCGCAAGGATTTGATAATTTCGAATCCAATTTCATCCTTGGTCTCTGTTATGAGGACCTGCCGGACAATGAAAAAGCGCTGAAACATTACCAGAAAGCAGTTCTGTTCAAAAGCGACAATGCCACTTGCCTTTTCCACTTGGCTTTGGTAGAGAAGTCCTTCTGTATGGATTCACTGTCTATGGCTCATTTCAACCAGTCGTTAGAGATTTCCTTGCCAAAAGACAGAGCATTGCGAACCTATAAATGGCTAGCCGACTTACATTTTCAACACAACCGATATGCAGACGCTGCCCGTGACTTTGAGCTATGCACCTTATACGATGAGGAAGATAATCCTCTTAACCATTACAATGCCGCCCAAATGTTCATCGCTTCCAAGAACAAGCTGAAAGCGAAACAGCATCTCCAGATGTTCTTAGCAAATGCAAACAGACTGGAAGATAAAAAAGAGGCAGCGCAACTCATATCCAAAGCCAAAGAGCAACTCAAGCAATAACCATCAAACAGACATAAACACATGAAAATAAATTTTATCTTAGGTTCAGCATTATTGCTGAGCCAGCCCCTTTGCGCTCAAAACGAAGAGGCAAAAGACACGCTTACCACCCAGATGATGATGCAAAACCTGCCAGAGGTTTTCGTCAAGGCGACACGTCCTATCGTCAAGGCAGAAAGAGGACAGTTGGTTTACAACATGCCACTGCTCATAGAGAAAATGCCGGCAGACAACGCTTATGATGCCCTTACCCGAATACCAGGAGTAAACGAACTAAACGGCAACATCAATTATGCTGGAAAGGAACTGACTCTCATCATCAACGGCAAACCAACCACGCTCAATTATGCACAATTGGCAGAGTGATTAAAAGCCATGCCCGCATCACAATTAGCCAAAGCCGAAGTGATGCTGGCAGCGCCAGCACGCTTACATGTTCGTGGAATGGTCATCAACCTGATTACCAAAGACTATGTAGGAAAGAACCTGCTTTCAGGACAAATACAAAGCATCTGGAGCCAAAGCAAATACGGAGAAGGGGAAAGCAAAGGCAACCTGCTGTTCCAAAAAGGAAAATTCGGTCTGGATGCCATGTATTCATTTACAGATGGAACATCATACGGTGAGACTACTACCAATGCCAATCATCCGCTTCAAGGAAAGCGAGTAGCGTATCATGACAAGACCTCACAGAAAACCCCTGGATTGACTCACAACTATCGTATGGGACTGAGTTATGCCATTACTGATAACCACCAGCTATCCCTGGCATATACAGGAAAATGGGACAGCAGTCATCCTCATCATGAAACGATGGGAACAGGCACATCCCAGCAACAGGGCAATGAACATACCTACCTGCACAATGTAGATGCCAACTACAACCTGCCCTTTGGACTACAAATAGGCATATCCTATCTCAACTACCAAAATCCCAGCCAGCAATATCTGGAAGGAACAATACTTGACGAAGAACGTATTCTATACACAAACAGCAAGCAGGTAATAGACAAATGGCTTTTCACCGCCGATCAATCCCACTCATTGAAGAAGGGTTGGGAGCTGTCGTATGGTATGAAATTCCAAAACAGCAACAACAGAAGCTACCAAGCCACGACCAACAAGGATGGAGCAGACATTCCAGATGCAACCAGCCAGGTGAATATCGAAGAAAGAATCTTGAGTTTCTATGGTGGCATAAGCAAACAAATAAACGAGCAAATCAGCTTGGAAGCCTCTGTCGAAGCAGAGCAATACCATTCTCCACAATGGAACAAATGGCATATTTATCCCACTCTTAATGCATCGTGGAAAGCCAATCCTGGCAACATACTCAACTTATCCTTCAGTTCCAGCTCACAGTTTCCTAGCTATTGGTCAACTATGAGCAGCATTTACTATGCCTCTACCTATATGGAGATATGGGGAAATCCTCATCTCAAGCCTTACTCTACATACGAGACCAACTTGATGTGGACAATCAAAAGTCGCCATACATTGATGGCATTTGCAGAGTTCCAACCCAACTATTCTGTGCAGTTGCCATATCAGACTACCGAGCACCTGGCAGTCATAATGAAGGAGACCAATTTCGACTATAACCATACTATAGGCATTAGAGCATCGACGACTTTCGGTATAGGCAATTGGATGAATGGAAGTGTTTCGGCAACAGGAATCTACAGACATGACAAGAGTAACGATTTCTTTGACTTGCCCTTCAATCGCAAACATATCTCTGCCATTCTTGCCGGAAATCTATCCGCCCAGTTTAGCCGAAGCCATCACATCCATTTCATACTTAACCCATTCTATCAGTCGAAAGCCATTCAAGGACTCTATGACATCAAATCAGTCTTTCTCTTGATTACTATGTTGAGGTGGGCTTCCGATAATGATAAATGGAGCATTGTGATTAAAGGCAGCAATATCTTCAACGAGGGATTCTCTACAAAATCAGTACAAGGCAATCAAGACTACCACATGAACATCAAGCAAGATTGGGCATCAGCCTCCATCTCCATCATCTATAAGATAGGCAAGTACAAGGAAAAGAGGACCAAGGACGTAGATACTTCCAGAATGGGAGCAAACTAGCAAAATTCTTAAAATATCGTCAGCAAACAAGCGTACTTCCTTAAAAAATCGTCTATAAACACGCTATTTTCAGATAAAAGTAGTATCTTTGCACCGTAATTGCATTTTAACTATAAGACGACAATGAAAATAACAATTATCGGAGCAGGTGCTATGGGCGGTGCCATGGCTGAAGGACTCTTGCAGAGCGAGAAGTTCACTCCATCAGATATTACGGTATCTGACCATAACCAACCAGTATTGGATCACTTCGCAAGCGAAGGAGCCAGCGTAACCCTCGACAACCAGTTGGCTTGCCATGGCGCAGACATCGTATGCGTGGTAGTAAAGCCATGGTGCGTGGAGAAGACATTGAAGGGAATCAAGGATGCACTCAACTACAAGAATCAGAAACTCGTAGTGGTAGCAGCCGGTGTGCCATCAGCCAACATCAAGGAGTGGCTGGACAAGGATGGCATCACCCCAACCTTCTTCCTTGTGATGCCAAACATCGCCATCGCCTACAAGCAGTCGATGACCTTCATCACTCCTGTAGATGCATCTGCTACAGAAATCCAGCAGATTACAGAAATCTTTGATGAATTGGGCGAAAGCCTCATCATGGAAGAACGTCTCTTCCCAGCAGCTACCGCTATGTCGTGTGCCATCGCTTACGCCATGCGCTATGTAAGAGCCAATGTAGAAGGCGGCGTAGAGATGGGCTTCAAGGCAAAGGATGCCCAGAAGATTGTCTTGCAGACCATCAAGGGTGCCGTAGAACTGCTTCAGGAAACAGGCGAACACCCAGAGGCTGCCATTGATAAAGTAACAACTCCTGGCGGCTGCACCATCAAGGGCTTGAATACCATGGAACAGGGCGGCTTTACCAGCGCAGTGATCAATGGTTTATTGGCAGGAAAAAAATAAGAAAATGATACAATGAATGCTGCACAGATTACTTTATTTGTGCAGCATTTTCGTTTTTATAAGCACAAAGAGTTATAAAAACGTAAGTTTTTTGAGCCGTTTTAAATATTTTTCGTATCTTTGCGCTTACATTTCGAAATTGCCCATCAGCAACTGTTCGATGTATTATCAAAGCAAACAATAAAAAGAATATTTTATGGACGAAGCAATCAAACAAATCGGTGAAAGACTGAAAGGTCTCCGCGAGGTTCTCAATATTCCTGCCGAGGAAATTGCAGAACTGTGCGAAATCAGTCTTGATCATTACCTCAAGATAGAATCCGGTGAGGCGGATCCTTCTGTTTATCGCCTGTCAAAAATCTCTAAGCGATACGGCATTGACCTTGACGTATTGCTCTTCGGCGAGGAACCTCGCATGAAGGGATACTACGTAACCCGCAAGGGACAGGGGCCGGAGATAGACCGCAACAACCAGTATAAATACCAGAGCCTTGCCGTAGGATTCAAGGACAGAAAAGTGAATCCGTTCATGGTACAGGTGGATCCGTTGCCAGGCGACAAGAAGCCGAACAAGAACGGACACGACGGACAGGAATATGATTATGTGATTGAGGGACAGCTCGAAGTAACCATCGAAGAGAAGGTGATGGTGCTGAACCCTGGCGACAGCATCTACTTCGACAGTAGAAAGTCGCATTGTTTCCGCTCACTCAACAATGAGCCAGCCAAGTTCCTTTGTATAATTATCTAGAAGAGTAACTATGATCGAGAGATTTCTAAAACAGACAAAATTCACTTCAGAGCAAGACTTCAAGGAGCATCTGGAGTTTATCATACCAGAAGATTTCAACTTTGCCTACGACGTGATGGACGAATGGGCAAAGATCAAACCAGACCACGTGGCACTGCTTTGGGCAAGCGAACGAGGTGAGGAAATCCGTTTCACATACAAGGACCTGAAGGAGCAGAGCGACAAGGCTGCCGCTTACTTCCAGAGTCTCGGTATCGGTCACGATGATAAGGTGATGCTGATTCTGAAGCGTCACTATCAGTGGTGGCTTGCCATGCTCGGTCTCCACAAGTTGGGCGCCGTAGCCATCCCTGCTACCCACATGCTTACCAAGCACGACATCGTTTACCGCAACAACGCAGCAAGCGTGAAGGCTATCATCTGCTGCGGCGATGATTACGTGGTAGAGCAGGTTAATCAGGCTATGCCAGAGAGTCCTACTGTAAAGACTTTGATTAGTATCGGTCCGGATATCCCTGAAGGTTTCCACGACTGGATGAAGGAATGGAACGAATGTGCTCCTTTTGTTCGCCCAGAACATGTAAACTCTAATGAGGATACCCTTCTGATGTACTTCACATCGGGAACCACAGGTGAGCCAAAGATGGTGGCACACGATCACCTCTATGCCCTCGGTCATCTGACCACGGGTGTATATTGGCACAATCTCCACGAGAATTCCATCCACCTTACCGTAGCCGATACCGGTTGGGGTAAGGCTGTATGGGGCAAGCTCTACGGACAATGGTTTGCCGGAGCCACCGTCTTCGTCTTCGATCACGAGAAGTTTACGGCTGATAAGATTATGCGCCAGATTGAGAAGTATCACATCACCTCTTTCTGTGCCCCTCCTACTATCTACCGCTTCATGATTCAGGAAGATTTCTCTAAGTATGACCTCAGCAGTCTTGAATACTGCACTACAGCGGGTGAGGCAATGAACCCATCCGTGGCAGAGACCTTCCAGAAACTTACTGGTGTTCAGATTTACGAGGGTTTCGGACAGACAGAGACCACGATGACACTCGGAACCTTCCCTTGGATCAAACCAAAGCCAGGAAGCATGGGCAAGCCTAACCCACAATATGATGTTCACATCCTCCGTCCAGACATGACGGAATGCGAGGATGGTGAAAAGGGTGAGATTTGCATCCGCATCGGCGACGACAAGCCTATCGGCCTTTTCAAATATTACTATCGTGACGAGAAGCAGACCAAATCGGTTTGGCATGATGGTTTCTATCACACGGGCGATATGGCCTGGCGTGATGAGGAAGGCTACTTCTGGTTTGAGGGCAGAATCGACGACGTGATCAAGAGTTCGGGTTACCGTATCGGTCCTTTCGAGGTAGAGAATGCCCTGATGACTCATTCTGCCGTTGTAGAGTGCGCCATCACCGGTGTGCCAGACCCAATCCGCGGTATGGTTGTCAAGGCAACCGTCGTACTGAAGGATGAATACAAGAGTATGGCGGGTCCTGACCTCGTCAAGAAGCTGCAGGACCATGTGAAGCACGAGACTGCTCCTTATAAATATCCTCGCATCATCGAATTCGTAGATGAATTGCCAAAGACCATCTCGGGCAAGATTCGAAGAGTAGAGATTCGAGAAAAAGACAATAAAAAGAAATAATGATTGAAGGGGCAAGGAATTTGAAGCAACAGATTCCTTGCTCCAAATAAATATCGGCATAAAATGGGAAAAAGAATCGTAGTAAAAGTGGGCAGCAACGTGCTGACCCGAGAAGACGGAAAACTGGATGTAACGAGAATGTCGGCGATTGTTGATCAGATTGTCTGGCTCAGAAAACACGACTATGAGGTGATTCTGGTATCTTCTGGAGCCGTGGCTGCCGGAAGAGCCGAACTGCATGTTGACCATCATTTGGACAGCGTGGAGCAACGCCAGCTGTTCTCTGCCATCGGACAGGTGAAACTCGTAGGTCTCTATTACAACCTTTTCCGTGAATATAAGATAAAGATTGGTCAGGTATTGACCATGAAGGAGAATTTCGGTGCCGAAGAGCAGTACAAGAACCAGGAGGCCTGCATGCAGGTGATGCTGGAAAACAACGTGCTCCCTATCGTCAACGAGAACGATACCGTGTGCATCACCGAGCTGATGTTTACGGATAACGATGAGTTGTCTGGCTTGATTGCCAAGATGATGAATGCCGACACATTGATTCTATTAAGTAATGTGGATGGCATTTACAATGGCGACCCAAGCGAGCCTACCACCCGCATCATCCCATCGGTTTATTACGACCGTGACATCAGTGAGTACATCCTTGCCAGCAAGAGCAGTCACGGCAGAGGCGGCATGACATCGAAAGTAAAGACCGCTCACGACGTAGCCAATGCCGGCATCAAGGTAATCATCGCCAACGGCAATACGCCAAACATCCTCATCAATCTGAAGGAGCATCCGATGGAGACCCTTCATACTGAGTTTGTGGCAAGACCGCTAAACAAGTAAAATCATTAGAAATAAGAAATACAGATACCTAAAAAAAGCAGCAAGCCTATTTATAGACTTTGCTGCTTTTTGTTTTCAGTATGAATAGTTGATACGTTATTCTAATACCAATACATGGCTCGTTCCATCTGTCTGGCTGAATACATTCAAACCGACTTTCATCAGATAGTCACCGCTGTACTGCTTGCCATTGCACTCCAAATCAGACTCCTTACCAGGCATCAGATTAGTCTCCTTTACGGTATAAACCTTATCGGCATCCAATCCCTGCATCTTCACATTCATCAGAGGCTCCTTGTAGCGTGGATGCAAGTCGTAAGCAAAGAGAACGGCACGCTGCTTGTCCTTACTTACATAGTTAATAGCACAGTGGTTGCCTTCGTATGGAGAAACCAGGCGATACTGGTCGCCCTCAAGAATCATCGGCTTCATGCTATCGTAGTTCTTAACTGCATTCTGCACAAACTTATAGTCATCAGCAGTAAGCGACTTGAGGTCGATATCAAAGCCCAACTTACATGAACTGCAAACATCGGTGCGGAACTTCACACTGGTATTCTTGTTCCAGTTAGTTACATGAGAACCCATGGTCTTGGCTGGGAAGAACTTCGACAAGCTCCACTGGATGTAGAGGCGCTCGTATGGATCCGTATCGTCTGAACACCAGAACTCAGTGAAATACTTAAGCATCTCGTAATCCATTCTGCCGCCACCACCAGAGCAAAGCATCATCGGCAACTTAGGATACTTCTTATGAATACGGGTAAGCACCTTGTAGATACCACGCACATGATCGATATAGAAATTACCCTGATTCTCCTTATGATATGGAGAATAGATATTGGTAATCACACTGTTGCAGTCCCACTTGAAGTAAGCCACATCCGGATTCTCCGTCATGATGCGATCCACGATGCCGAACACATAATCCTGTACCTTAGGATTACTGATATCAAGTACCAGCTGGTTGCGGTAATAATAGGTATCACGCTTTGGCTGCATAATCACCCAGTCAGGATGCTTCTCAAAAAGTTCACTCTTAGGATTCACCATCTCAGGCTCAATCCAAATACCAAACTTTACACCAGCCTTCTTGGCATCTCTTACCAATCCAGGTATTCCATCAGGCAGCTTGCTCTTGGTAGCCTCCCAGTCGCCGAGACCTGCATGGTCGTCCTTACGAGGATACTTGTTGGCAAACCAACCATCATCAAGCAAGAACATATCTACACCCAGGTCCTTGGCATCCTTCATCAACTCAGCAAGACTCTGCTGGTTGAAGTCGAAGCCGGTATTCTCCCAGTTGTTCAAGAGCGTAAGGCGATCTTCCATACCCATATTTACCTGATACTGACGAGCCCAATTGTGCAAATTACGGGAAGCCTCACCGATACCATTATCGCTCATGGCAAAGATAAACTCAGGGGTAGTAAATGTCTCACCAGCCTTCAGCTTATAATTAGAGGCGTATGGATTGATGGCAGGGATAACACGAAGGGCTCCCACGTTATCTACCTCGAAGGTAAAGCGGAAGTTGCCAGGCCATCCGATGGTTCCAAGCATCACCTTGCCCTCATTCTCCTTGGCAGGCTCATCGAATCCCAGTTCAAAGAACGGCTCCTCATGCATGGCTGCACGGGTCCCCAACTTGGTATCAACAATCTTCTTACCAGCAGTCAACTGGCAAGTCTCAGGCTGTCCTTCCTTAGCCCAGTCGCTATGATAATTGGTAACGAAATACTTGTTTGCCTTAAAATAAAGCATTGTAGAGCTATATCTCCAAAGCGTAACCGGAGCTTTCTCCCTATGAGAAATTTCGCTCCACGCCTTGATGACGTTCTCCTTAGGATAAGCAGCATAGTGGAGCTTCACGGTCAGCGGATATACCTTGTCCTTAAGAGTGATGATGGTCTCAACACCTCCACTGATAGCCTTTTCTTCAGAAGACTGATAATACAAATAGGTGGTCATGTTACCATCTGCATGGGTCACTGCCACTGCTGGCTCGAAGAAATCTTCTGCACCAGAGGATGCATAAACCTCATGTCCTCGCTGGCAGACGGCACCATCAGAGGCTGCATATACATCCCACTTCAGATGATTGTAATCTGAAGGATTCTTCAACTTGTCACCCAGATACACTTGATAGAGGCGACCCTTAGGAGAAACCTGCATCACGAGGTCGGTCTTATCGGTTGACACTCGGATGGTCTTTTGAGCAGATGCCATGATAGATGTCATGCACATCGCTGCGATAATCATAAATACCTTTTTCATTGTTCTTTGGTTTTTATGTGATTGCTATGTTATAATTAAACGCTATAATTCTTTCGTTATTATCTTAGAATTTGATTCCTGCAGAGAATTCTACCGTAAACGGACGGAGATAGCTACCACTCATGTACTTGCCTTCATATTTTCCGGCTTCCTGCTTGGTAATCAGCTCAGAGCCGTTAATGGTACCCTTGGCACCCTTCTCGTTGAAGATATTAATGACACTCACGCCAAGGCTCAGCTTCTTGTTCACATTCCAGTTGATTCCGCCAAAAGTCTCCCAGTGACCATTGAAATAGAGTGCCTCCTGAAGGTTGGCATAGGTCTTACCGAAGTAACGGAAGCTCAACCAGGCATTCAGATTCTTGGTGATATCATATCTAGGGTCCAACTCGATAAGAACCTGAGGAATCTCCTTGACAATCATGTTATTGGCATTCACACCCATAGACTGACCATCACTGAACGTTACGCTCGCATTATAGTTCTTATACACCGGCTTCTGATAAGTGAAGAGTGCATGCATGTGGAAGTTCTTGAACGGATTGATTTCTGCCGAGGTTGTCCAACCCAAAGTCTGGATATTATAGATGAGCAACACGGTCTTGCCCTCTGTAGTGCCAGGCTTGGTAAGATTCTGCTGGTCGATATTGTTCGACTTTGATATGTAGGTCACCATTGAAGAAAGGTCAATCCAATCGTTCTTGTAGAAAATACCACCACGAATCAGTGGGATGGTTACTCGCTTATACTGCTCCTCGGTAGGACCTGTTCCTGCATACTCGCTGATGCGTGGGAAACGGGTGGCGATGGTAGCATCGGCTGTCAAACCAAACTGGCGGGTAAGGTTATACGTCAATTGCAAGGTGGCTGCATAATTCAATTTATCCTTGGTTACGTTCTTTGCTTCGATGCTGTGCTCGGTAGCAACAACAGAACCATCAGCAGCAGTGGCGTATGTATTATAGTTACCCATGTGGAATCCTGAGAAACGTGGAGTAGAAATCTGCTCGGCAGACATACGGTAGTACTCCAATCTACCACCATAGAACACCTTGAACTTAGGACTTACCTTCCATTCGTCGGTAAAGTAGAGTGCCAACTTGTTCTCTGATCCCTTGGTGTATTCAGGACTCAACTCATTATAACCGAAAGTCTCAGAACGACGGGCTGTCTGTGTAGGATCAAGCGGATTGACATACATCTGGCTCAATGTGCGTGGATAAGCTTCTACGGTGCCTGCCCACTGGAACGAAGACGAATAGTAATTGAGATGGTAATACCACTCGTTCAAACCAATCATTAACTTATGGTTGTTCAACTGCTTGGAGATTTCGGTAGTCAAAAGCGCATTGCTCACCTTACCAACATGCAACCAGGTGCGACGGCCTTCTATATAGCCACTGTAGGCAGATCCATCAGAAAGCTGATAGCCATCAGCCTCGCTCACCTGAGAGATGGTACTTCCTCCGTAATCCGCATAATTGGCACGTGGAGCATTCATATACTTAGCGTTGAATTTCCACAACCATCCATTATCAAACTGATACTGACTGATGAGGGCAATCTCGTTGGCATGATTCTCACTGCCATCGCTCATATTCCATGTCTCCATCTTTCCTGACTTTGTATTCAAGTATTGGAAAGAACCTTGACGCTGCACGTATGAGTCCATACCAGGGTCAAAGCCATCAATCTTCTTGATACTGCCGTCACCAGAATAGATAAATGGGGCTGCATTGGCAAAATTGCCAGGGTTCTTACTGTTGGAATACTTATATAATAAGGAGACACGTCCCTTTCCATCATTCAAGATACGTGTGATACCGAAATGATAAAGTTGGGTACGGTCGGCATAATCAGTAAAGCGAAGCTTGAAACTACCTGGATCGAAATTCTGATACATACTGGCTGTATAAAGCCAATTGTCACCGATTCCACCAGACAGGTTGAGATCTACATTCTGCATACCAAAATGGTTTGCCTTATAGTTGAGCTTGCCCTTGAACTCTTTCTGTCCCAACTCGCTGAAAGAAGAAACTGCGTACGCAATATTACCAGTAGCAATGGCAGACTCAGATGGAGTCATTAAGTCGGTACCTTTCAGTGAGGCATCGCTTCGCCAATGTGCAGACAGTTTGTGTACGGAAGAAGAGTAAACGGCAGGAAGACCGTTCTCATATACGGTTACATCCTCGCTTGGCAATCCTATCTGGATTTCACGAGGCTTGTTGGCATCAGATGCGTTGAGCATCACATTACGCTCTTCCTTTTTCTCCTTGTTTTCAGAATCGTCAGAAGGAAGTGCATACACTTGGCTTGCAGCAGACATCGCTACCAAAGCCATAGAAAATGTACGGATTCTTAAGCTCATAATCTTACAGTTGTTTATTCTTATTTTGTCATGATTTCACTTGCCACCGAATGCGATTCGGTTGCGGTTGCAAAGTTAAGGAGATTTTTCAGACATTGGCATCATGTGTAGGTTACGAGTAGATAAATGCCAGGTTCATTAAGTTCATAACCTATTAATAATCAAGCTACCAAAGATATTAATACTTTTTAATAGAGTAGATAATAAAAAGAGGAATAAAAGTAGTATCTTTGCAGAAAAATACAATTATAAGGCACTCTAATAGCCTATCTGATAGTAACAATAACAATTAAAAGAATAGTTATGAAAGTAGTATTGTGGTTCTTAATGATGCTTATGCCATTGCTGGCAAGTGCTTCTTCCGTAAACGAGGAACAGCTGTTCCATCGTTTAGACAGTTACATCGCTCAGCGAAGCAAATTTACCCAAAGAAAAGAAGCGAAACTGCTAAGACTCAAAAAGCAACTATACATGACTTCCGACAAGCGCAGCCAGCTTAGTCTCTATAACCAAATCTACAGAGAGTATTATACCTACCGTTACGACTCTGCCATGACCTACGCCAAGAAGGGCTACCAGCTGGCAGCACAACTTCAGGATGATTATTTTATCAACCTGAATAAAATCAATCGTGCGGCAGTGCTGTCAACAGGCGGTTTCTACAGCCAGGCAGAAGACCTAATGCTCGAAATGGATGTGGAGAAAATGTCACCTAAGTTATTGCAATACTATTATTATACCTTGACTTGGGTATATAACTATTGGGAAACTTTTTGCAACAAGTCGGAATTTCAAGAAGGATTAGAAGCCAAAAAACGTTTTTATTTAGGCAAGACTCTTGAGCATATCGGCAACAAGGAATCCGCTCTTTATTACTATCTTTCGGGAGAGTTTGAATTTCTAAAGCAGCGTACTAGCAAAAAGATGCTTCAGTTCTACATGAAGGCACTTTCAGCCAGTCCCCTGAACAGCCGTGTACATGCCTCTTCGGCATATTGCATTGCCCGCTATTATTATGATATCGACCAAAAGGATTTATATGAAAAGTATATTGTAGAAGCAGCCATCTCAGACCAGATATGTCCCCTGAAGGAGAATCTTGCCCTTCAGGAACTTTCCACCTATCTATATAATAAGGATGCCTCCTATGCAAAGAGGGCTTCCAAATACATCTACTGCTCCATGGAGGATGCCCAATTCTACAACAACCGTCTCCGCATGGTTGAGATTTCACGCATACTTCCCCTTATCACAGAAACGAACCATCAGGCAGAAGTACGCAAAAACCGCATCGTAACAGCATCCCTCGTCATCGTGAGTATCCTGTCGCTAGGATTCCTTGCCATGGCTTTCTTTGCGTTCAAGATGAACAAGCGTCTGGTCAAGAGCCGTAGGGAGATAAAAAGCCAAAATACACTCTTGGACGAACTGAACCAGAAGCTGCTCAACACCAATAAGCGAAGAGAGACCTATATGCATTTATTCCTGGACATCAGTGCCGTATATATCAAGAAACTGGATGATTATCGCAAATTGGTAAGCCGCAAAATCAAGGCAAAACAAACTGCCGATCTTCTGACTGCCATCAGCAGCTACAAGCTGGCAGAAGAAGAGGCAGCCAACTTCTATATTCGCTTCGACAAGGCATTCATTGACTTGTATCCGAATTTCGTGGAAGAGTTCAACCAACTGCTGTTGCCTGAAAAGCAGATTGTACTCCCTGCCCCTAACAGTCTCACCAAGGAACTGCGTATCTATGCACTGATGCGACTAGGAATTACGGATGGTCAGGAACTGGCCACCCTCCTGTTCTATTCTACGCAAACCATCTATAATTACAAGACAGCCATCAGAAAGCGAGCCAAAGACCTCACCACTTTTGATGCAGCCATCAACCGACTATGCAATGTGATAGGCTAACCAGAGCAAGTGCCTGGTAAGCCCCAAAGCGTATTAATTGGCAAACTGCACGCAGACAGGTTTTCCAACCTTTATATCCTGCTTCGTATCAACCATCATTCCAGTTTTCTTATTGAGTTTGAAAACCTGAATCACATGACTGTCACGGCACGCCACAAGCATAAACTGTCCGTTAGGCGTGATGGCGAAATTGCGAGGATGGGCAGCTGTAGGTTGGAAGCCTATCTTTGTGAGCAGCCCCGATTTCTTGTCTACGGCAAATACCGAGATGCCCTCATCGGTTAACCGATGGGATGCATAGAGAAAGCGACCGTCAGGAGACAGATGAACATCGGCACTTCCAAGCGTACGGGTCTTCGAAGCCTGTATGCGCTGCAACTCCTGCAATGTACCCTTGTTATATCCCAATACGGTTACCGTGCCATCCAGTTCGCCTATCAGGTAAGCCACATTGCCTTTTGAGTTGAATACAAGATGGCGTGGTCCCGTTCCTTTAGGTGCCTGATAGGCAAGAACAGGATTAGATAAAAATTCCTTTCCATCATTTACCTGGAAGCGCCAGATACAGTCGTTCCCCAAATCATTGGCAAGCATATAGTGATGATCAGGAGTCATCTGGCAGCAATGGATATGCGATACCACGCCGCTCCCCTCTCGATGCATATCGAAATATTGCGATTCTGGCGCCACACTTCCATCTTCCTTGATTGGGAATACGGAAATATCACCCCCATTATAATTGGATGTCACCACATATCCGCCATAAAGCATCACATTGCATGGTGCTGCACCTGGCATCTTGTTTTCCTGTCGAGTAGCCTTCGTTCCGCACTTCTGATACCCAAGCGGAGTCATCGTTCCCTCCTTCTTATTGAGGATGAAAGCCCCGAGCCCTTGTCGCCCATCATCATATTCGCTCACGGCATAAACTCGATTTGCATCATGATTCATCATGAGAAACGAAGGATTGCCAGCCTGCACATCGCCCACCAATTGCGATTTCCCCGTTCGTTGGTTGAAACGATAAACATACATTCCATCAGAAGTACTCTGGTCGGTATAGGTACCTACTACCATTGTAAGTTCATCACTCGCCACAGCCGGCATCCCCACAGCCATTGTCAAGGACAAGCCTGCCAATATCGTCTTTATATTGCCCATAAGTCGTATCATTTTATCAAGCTATATAGTATAATATAATGTTTAGAGGGGCAAAAATACAAAAAGAAAATGAAACGGGCAAATGAAATGGCAGAAAATTGAGAATATAGATTAGTATATAGGACCAATGAAGGCTACATCAGCTACGACAGATTCATGGATCTGTGGTTAAAGAGAATATAAACAAAAAAATGTGCTTAAAACGTGCGGAATGTGCTTAAAAAAGATAGATTCCGCACGTTTAAAGCACATTCCTTAGATATCGCTTCATATTTGGGTTATTCCACGTACTCTTTTCTTTACTTTTTATTGTAACAAACGTTAAAGATATACTTTAAACGTGCGGAATGTATCTAAAAAAGATAGATTCCGCACGTTATTTCACTATTTTTTCGTATATTTGCCCCAGAAACATAACTATTTGAATCATGTTAATAGGTAGAAAAGAAGAACTGAAGACACTTCATCAAGCATTGATTGCTGATGAATCGAAGTTTGTTGCCATATATGGGCGCAGACGAGTGGGAAAGACTTTCCTGGTAAGGGAGGCCTTCAACAATGACTTTGCCTTTTATCATACAGGATTGGCAAATGAGACCAATCACATACAATTGGCAGAGTTCAACCGTTCACTCGCATCATATAGCAAACAGAAACAGTCTAAGTTAAAAGATTGGTATGATGCTTTTGACAGATTGGGGCAACTACTAGCACAATCTACTATCCCCAAGAAAGTAGTGTTCATCGACGAGATGCCATGGATGGATTCTCCACGCTCCAATTTCCTTTCGGCTTTGGAACATTTCTGGAATGGATGGGCTTCCGCCCGCAAGGATATTCTCCTCATCGTTTGCGGCAGTGCTACCTCATGGATTATCAATAAGGTGATTAAAAATCATGGTGGATTGCACAACCGTGTGTCTGTCCGTATTCATCTGAAACCGTTTTGCTTAAGGGAATGCGAACTCTATTCTGAAGAAATGGGACTGCGCTTTAATCGCCGACAGGTTTTGGAAGGATATATGATTATGGGAGGTGTTCCGTTTTATTGGTCTCAACTGAAACCAGGAATGAGCCTGGCACAGAACATCAACCAGTTGTTTTTCTCAGAGGATGGCAATCTTCGTCACGAGTTTGATGACTTATACGACTCTTTGTTCAAACAGCCTAAGCCTTATCTCTCGATAGTAGATGCTTTGGCCACCAAGAAAGTTGGAATGACCCGAACAGAAATCTTACGAGCAACCAAATTGACCGACAATGGCAAGTTGACGGAATACTTAGAGAATTTGGAATATTGCGGATTTATCCGAAAATACAATTGCATCGGAATGAAAGCAAAGAATGCCTTGTTCCAGCTAATGGATAATTACACCTTATTTTATTATAAGTTTATCAAGGACAGCTATATCAATGATGCACAATATTGGACCAAGATTACCGGCAAACCCGAGTACAATACGTGGTGCGGTTTGGCTTTTGAACGAGTATGCCTGCAGCATGTGGAGCAAATCAAGGCAAAGCTAGGCATTCAAGGAGTTATCACCACGGTTTATTCTTGGAGTGTAACTGGGAGCAAGGAAAAGCCGGGAGCACAGATCGACTTGCTGATAGACAGGAACGATGATGTCATCAATCTCTGTGAAATCAAATACTCCAAGGCTCCATTTCAGATAACTAATACGATAGATGCGAGTTTACAAAACAAGCGAGAGCGTTTCATCCAAGAAACTGGCACCGAAAAAGCCGTGCATCTTACAATGATTACGACCATGGGATTATCCGACAATCCTTATGCCTGGGATGTTCAGTCGGTAGTAACAATGGACGACTTGTTTGTTCTCTAAGCGTCCTAACTATATTAAGTTGGAGGAGATGGCAACAGAATCTGTTCAGAAAGCATTCTGCAAGGCATTAAAGATAAAACTCGTAAAAGAGCGCCTCCCTTTACGTGATTTGAACGATGCTTGGGAATATCTTCACAACTACACTATGGATATGTAGATTCCCTAACTGCTTTAACAAGCCAGAGAATATGGTTGCTTAAGTAAGAGAATGTGGTTGCTTAAGCTTACGGACACTGAATCTCGGGTTAACGGAGATAGTTTCTTGAGTTAGCGGAGACAGTTTCTTGGGTAAGAGAATACTGCTTCTCGGAGTTTGCCACTAGGCTCAGCAGCTCTGCTGAGCCTAGTCAGCAGGTCTGCCGACTGCAGTCAGCACATCTGCTGACTATAGTGACAACACCT
>ERZ791702.357-NODE-357-length-21458-cov-90.983_pt1 | contig 21458 bp, 17 predicted proteins | sample MGYA00510050_ERZ791702 | MGnify/ENA primary metagenome ERZ791702 (study PRJEB30046, sample SAMN00715230) | human gut metagenome | study: EMG produced TPA metagenomics assembly of the A metagenome-wide association study of gut microbiota in type 2... | reverse complement strand
GCAAGAACGAGTTCTATCCGGTTCCATATAACCAGCTGTATTACATTCCTGGTCTTTATAAGCAGAACAAGGGATACGAGTAATGGCTCACCGGCATTTTTAAATCATTAGATGTTTCTTTAAATGTACTCAATTAATAATTTGACAATGAAGAAGATTTTTGTTTCAGCGCTTGTCGCTCTTTGCGGTCTCACCGCCAGTTATGCCCAGCAGGCTTCCTTCTTGAGCAATAATCACTGTCTCTATCGCATCAGCCAGGAGAGTCAGAACCAGAAGTGTCTCTTGCTTCCTGTGCAGGAGAGTGCGGAGATAGCCAATATTAAGGTGATTGCTGACAACAAGCAGGTGAAAGCCTTCAATGTGAAGTTGGCTAAAGACCACGTAGATTATTTCGTACCTCTCTATATGGATGAGTTTGCTGGCTTGAAAGGCCTGGCTCTCGATATCCATGTCAATGGCGATTATAACAAGGAAGGACTGAATGCTCTCACTTGCTGGAAGGAGATGAAGTTCTCTGATACTTTCGATATGAAGAATCGCGAGCAGTATCGTCAGGATTTCCATCACACTCCTGCTTACGGATGGATGAACGACCCTAATGGTATGTTCTATAAGGATGGCGTATGGAATCTCTATTTCCAGTATAATCCTTATGGATCACAGTGGGAGAATATGACCTGGGGACATTCTACTTCCACCGACTTGGTACATTGGAAGTTCCAGGGTACTCCTATCCAGCCTGATGCTGTAGGTACTATCTTCAGTGGTTCTGCCGTGGTTGACAAGAACAATACCTCGGGTTTCGGAAAGGACGCTGTGGTTGCACTTTATACTTCTGCTGCAGAAAACCAGACCCAGAGCATGGCTTACAGTACAGATAACGGCAAGACCTTTACAAAATACGAGGGAAATCCTATTATCACCAGTACTGTACCAGACTTCCGTGACCCACACATGTTCTGGAACGAGGACATCAAGAAGTGGAATATGATTCTGGCTGCCGGTCAGCACATGGAAATCTATTCTTCAGATAACTTGAAAGATTGGAAATACGAAAGCTCTTTCGGTGAGAAGTATGGCAACCATGGCGGCGTTTGGGAATGCCCAGACCTGATGAAGATGAAGGTTCGTGGCACCGATAAGGAGAAGTGGATGCTCATCTGCAACATCAACCCTGGCGGTCCATCCGGTGGTTCAGCAACCCAGTATTTCGTTGGTGATTTCGACGGACATAAGTTTACTTGCGAGAGCAAACCAGAGGTAACCAAGTGGATGGATTACGGAAAGGATCATTATGCTACAGTTACTTTTGATAACGCACCAGAAGGTCGCCGCGTGGCTATCGCCTGGATGAGCAACTGGCAGTATGCCAACCAGGTTCCTACCCAGCAGTACCGTTCAGGCAACTCTATTCCTCGCGACTTAGGTCTCTTCGAGTATAAGGGTGAAACTTATTGCAGCGTGGTTCCATCTTCAGAGATGACAGCAGCAAGAAGCAAGAAGGCTGGCAAGAAACTTACAGAGTCTTGCGAGATGGTTGTGAATCTGAAGGGAAATGCTACTATCACTTTGAGCAACGACAAGGGCGAGAAGGTAGTGATGAATTACGATGCCAAGGCAGAGATTTTCTCAATGGATAGAACCAAGAGCGGTAAGATGGATTTCAGCAAGGACTTCGCTGCAGTCACCAAGGCTCCAACCTACGGCAAGATTAGCCAGCTGCGCATCTTCATCGACAAGAGCAGCATCGAGGCTCTGGATGCTGACGGCAAGATGTCCATGACCAATCTCGTGTTCCCAAGCAAGCCTTACAACAAGGTTACTGTAAAGGGAAAGGGTAAGTATCAGGTTTACGACATCAAGTAACCTCATCTGTTAAGAACTGAATCTATAAGATAATTGTTTCTAAGAGTGTTACAGATGTAACAATGCAACAAAAATGGTAGTCGATGAACGATATTTTATAATATATTGTATCGTTTATCGCTACCTTTGCACCAGCAAAATAGAAACAATAACGCTAACAATTATGAATAAATCATCAAAGTTATCAATCATCCCGGTGATGCTCTGTTTCTTCGCCATGGGATTTGTAGATTTGGTAGGTATCGCCTCCAACTACGTGAAGGAAGATCTCAACCTCAATGATGCAACAGCCAACCTGTTCCCATCGCTGGTATTCTTCTGGTTTCTCATCTTCTCGGTTCCTACGGGAATCCTGATGAATAAGATAGGTAGAAAGAAGACAGTACTCCTGTCTTTGCTCGTTACCGTCATCTCACTCCTTTTGCCCATTTTCGGCGAAAACTTTGAACTGATGCTCGTGTCGTTCTCATTGCTCGGCATCGGAAATGCCTTGATGCAGACCTCCCTGAACCCTCTGGTTTCAGTGGTTACATCAGGTCAGAACCTGGCATCCACATTGACCTTCGGTCAGTTTGTCAAGGCGATAGCTTCCTTCCTGGCACCATACATTGCCATGTGGGGCGCCATGGCAAGCATTCCAACCTTCGGTCTGGGCTGGAGAGTTCTCTTCCCAATCTATATGATTATCGGTATTGCTGCCACCTTCTTCCTGGCTGGCACACCTATCACCGAAGAGAAGCAGGATGGAGGAGCTTCGGGCTTCATGGATTGCCTGAAATTGCTTGGTAAGCCAATCGTGTTACTTTCTTTCATAGGTATTATGTGTCATGTGGGCATCGATGTTGGTACCAATACCACAGCTCCAAAGATTCTGATGGAGCGCTTGGGCTGGAGCTTGAATGATGCAGCCTTTGCTACATCACTCTATTTCATCTTCCGTACCATCGGATGCTTCACGGGAACAGCCTTCCTTCGTATGATGAAGACTCGTACTTTCTTTATCATCAGTGTGGTGATGATGGCATTGAGTATGATGGGGCTGTGGATAGGAGAGAGCAAGACTATGATTTATGTGGCTATCGCTCTGGTAGGATATGGCAATTCTAACGTCTTCTCCATGATTTTCTCTCAGGCTCTGCTTGCTTTGCCTGATAAGAAGAATGAGGTGAGCGGACTGATGATCATGGGTCTTTTCGGTGGTACCATCTTCCCATTGTTCATGGGCTTTGCCAGCGATACCTTCGGTCAGGTAGGTGCTGTGGCTGTCATGGCTGTAGGTGTTGCTTATCTCTTCACTTATATCCGTAAGTTATAATAATCTTCATTCGCAATTTTATACTATATATAGATAAGGTGTAATTATGGAAACAAAGAATTTGAATACAAAATATTGTGTAGGTTTAGGTGAGATTCTTTTTGACGTTCTCCCTACTGGTTCTCAACTCGGTGGTGCTCCTGCCAACTTCGCTTACCACGCAGGTCAGCATGGTTTGCATTCTGTAGCAGTCAGTGCTGTGGGTAAGGATGCATTGGGCGAGACAGCTCTCCGCCTGCTCGATGAGAAGAAGCTCAAGTATGTGATGCCTGAGGTAGAATTCCCTACAGGTACCGTTCAGGTGCAGCTCGATAAGGAGGGTGTTCCTACATACGATATCAAGCGGAATGTAGCTTGGGACAATATCCCATTCACCGATGATATCAAGGAGATTGCTGCCAATGCCGGTGCTGTTTGCTGGGGCTCTCTGGCTCAGCGCAGTGAGGTTAGCCGCAAGACCATCTATCAGTTCCTCGATCATACTCCAGAGGATTGTCTGAAGATTTTCGACATCAATCTCCGTCAGAACTTCTATACTCCGGAGGTGATTACTGAGAGTTTGAAGCGCTGCAATGTGTTGAAGATTAACGATGAGGAGTTGATTACCATCGGCCGCCTCTTCGGTTATCCAGGTTTGGACATCGAGAACAAGTGCTGGTTGATTCTCGGCAAGTACAATCTCGATATGCTCGTATTGACCTGCGGTGTGAATGGCAGCTATGTCTTCGCTCCGGGTGTGAAGTCATTCCAGGAGACTCCAAAGGTTGAGGTGGCTGATACCGTAGGTGCTGGCGATAGCTTCACCGGTACTTTCTGTGCCAGCATTCTGAAGGGTAAGAGCATCCAGGAGGCACACGAGCTTGCCGTTAAGGTAAGTGCATACGTTTGTACCCAGAATGGTGCTATGCCTCATATTCCTGAGGAATATACAATGTAAGACTCCCCATTAGGTCAGTAAGTATTAGTTTTGAATTGTTGGTTTTTAGTGAATAGTTGATATATAGGTTTAATGTTGATTGATTAGCTGCTATCTGCTTGTGAAGAGTAGATAGCAGCTCTATTTTTTTTTGGAAAACATGGGATTATGAAAAAGCAGTTTATCAGTGAAGAATAATTTAAAGGTAAAAAGGTAAAAAAGTAAAAGGACCTTTAAAAGAAATACAGATAAAGAAAAAAGCTCAAGGCCAATGGCCCTGAGCTTTTTTTATATGATAATGTCTGTGACATTACTTCTGGCATTCCTTGCAAGGAGTCCAAGGCTTCAACTGCTTGAAGAAGTCGTTGCCCTTGTCATCTACGAGGATGAATGCTGGGAAGTCCTCTACGGTAATCTTCCAGATTGCCTCCATACCGAGCTCAGGGTACTCTACGCACTCGATGCTCTTGATAGAGCTCTGAGAGAGAACTGCAGCTACACCACCGATAGTTCCGAGGTAGAAACCACCGTGCTTCTTGCAAGCCTCAGTAACAACATCACCACGGTTACCCTTGGCAATCATTACAAGGCTAGCGCCGTGATCCTGGAACTCATCTACGTATGGGTCCATACGGTTAGCTGTGGTAGGTCCCATAGAGCCACATGGATAACCCTCTGGAGTCTTGGCTGGTCCTGCATAGAGGATAGGGTGGTTCTTGAAGTACTCTGGCATCTCCTCGCCAGCATCCAGACGAGCCTTGAGCTTAGCATGAGCGATGTCACGAGCCACGATGATGGTACCCTTCAGGTTTACACGGGTGCTTACAGGATACTTGCTCAACTCAGCACGAACTGCGTCAATACCCTTGTCGAGGTCAATCTCGATACCCTTGGTACCCTCACCTGGGTTGCGGAGCTCCTCTGGAATCAGCTCTGTTGGGTTCTCATCCATCTTCTCCAACCAGATACCGTCCTTGTTGATCTTAGCCTTGATGTTGCGGTCGGCAGAGCAGCTTACACCCATACCGATAGGGCAGCTTGCGCCGTGACGAGGCAGACGGATGACACGGATATCGTGAGCCAGATACTTACCGCCGAACTGTGCACCCAGACCAATCTTGTGAGCCTCTTCGAGGAGCTTGTTCTCCAAGTCGATGTCACGGAAGGCACGGCCAGTCTCATCACCTGTTGTAGGCAACTCATCATAGTACTTGATGGAAGCCAACTTCACGGTAAGAAGGTTCTTCTCTGCAGAAGTACCACCGATAACGAATGCGATGTGGTAAGGAGGACATGCAGCTGTACCCAGACTCTTCATCTTTTCTACAAGGAATGGGAGCAGTGTGCCCTCGTTCTGGATAGTAGCCTTGGTCATAGGGTAGAAGTAGGTCTTGTTGGCAGAGCCACCACCCTTAGCTACCATTACGAAGCGGTACTCGTCGCCCTCTGTAGCCTCGATGTCAATCTGAGCAGGAAGGTTGCAACGGGTGTTCACCTCATCATACATATTGAGAGGAGCGTTCTGAGAATAGCGGAGGTTGTCCTGTGTAAAGGTGTTGTAAACACCCAGGCTCAAAGCCTCTTCGTCCTCGAAGTCGGTCCATACACGCTGACCCTTCTCGCCGTGGATGATAGCAGTACCTGTATCCTGGCAGAATGGGAGAATGCCCTTCACGGCTGTCTCTGCATTGCGGAGGAACTGGAGAGCTACATACTTGTCGTTCTCTGAAGCCTCTGGGTCGCTGAGAATCTTAGCCACCTGGAGGTTGTGCTCACGACGGAGCTTGAACTCTACGTCGTGGAAACCCTGCTGTGCCAGCAAAGTCAAAGCTTCCTTTGAAACCTTGAGAATAGTCTTACCCTCGAACTCTGCTGTGCTTACGCCTTCCTTAGAGATAAGGCGATACTCTGTCTTGTCCTCTCCAAGCTGAAACATTGGAGCGTACTTGAAATCAGGAATGTTTGCCATAACTACGTTTTTGTATATTTATAAGTTATTTATAATGTTTATGTATATTCTATCTTTGATGTATATTCTTTCATTGAAGAAGGGGGCTGACGAACCTTAGTTCTCGTATTCCACTTCCTTGTCGAGGTTGTCCACGAAGTTTCTGAATACTTCTTCCTCCACATCTCCCATCGCATACTCCTTCTCCGCATCCTTCTTGATTTCTGCTATCCAGGAGCGGCGGGCACGGATATAGTCTTCGTGAATGCGGTTGGCATCTTCCAGCGTAATCTCAGAGATTCCGTAGTAATCGCAGATCACACTGTAGGTCCATGCCCACTGATATTCACGATAGTTGTTGTTGATTTCCTCGAAGCGTTCCAGCAGCTGCTGGATGGTCTCGATGTTGCCTTCTCTCATATCCTTCACGATGCGCTCTTCCTCGCTTACCGGCAGCAGGAGTCCTGAGAGGTCATCCCAGTCGCCCACGCCTGTCTGGGTAGAAGGAGGGGTAATGGCTGGATCCCGTTTCAGCACTCGCTTCAGCACGGCACCCATATAGATTCTCAGGGCGATGTCGTAGTATTTGATGCCCTTGTGGAGCGATGTGGCAGGGATGATGTACTCGTGATAGAGATACTGCGAAACATTGTCGCCCGTTACCTCGCGAAGACTCTCCAGGATCTTCTTGCCCTTCAGGATTTCGCCCACAGAGAAAGGAGAGAGCCAGTCGAAGTTCACGATGCTCTTGCGGTTTTCAGGAGCACGGAGATCTCGTTTCGGCCACTTCTTGATGTCGCGGTACAGACCCACGGTGGTGATGTTTCTGCCTGGGATGAGGAACATCTTGTCGCCATCGGCTATCAGATAGGCGAATGGCAGGTTGCGGGTGTTAGGGTGGTGCATCAGCTTGCCGAAGCATACTGAGAACGAACCCAGGGTGGCTGGCATCAGCAGGTAGGCACCGCTGGCTGTCTTCGAACCACGCTCCAGAATGCCCCAGTGCATAGGCCCCATCTTGTAGGCATGGTTGCTGAAGTTGGTGGCTGAACCGGCATTATAGAATGAGAACATTCCGCCGATAAGCAGACTGCTCTTGTGATGCGATGCTGTGAAAGGTCCACAGAAGGCGGCGCACGCCTCACCGTTGCTCATATAGCTGTTGGCAAAGAATACGGAGGCTGAGGCTGTGAAACCGTTGCTCAGCTGGCAGGCTTCGCCCACGAAGCAGTCCTGTATCTTTACGCTGTTGATGACACTGGAACCCTCGGCGATGATGGAGTTCTCGATGATGACTCCCGTGCCGATATATACGTTGCCGTGAACCGAACCGAGCAGTGTACAGTCGCTGAGTCGTGAAGCCCCGTTTACCTCGCAGAGGTCGTTGATTACGCAGTTGGTAATCTCCTTGGTGTTCACAATCTTCACGTTGCTGCCTATCTGTCCTCTTTCCGGCGCCTTGTTCTCGATGTCGGTCTTGATGAGCTGTCGGATGTTCTCCTTCAGTTCCTTGTCGGAGAAATGCTTCACCATGAAGGCAGCCAGCTGACTGTTGAGATCGGAGAAGAGAATCACGTTTCCTTCGCCCACCTCGTTGAGCACGCTCACCAGATTACCCTCGCCGAAGGTAGCTCCCTCGGTGGTTTCCATCGTAGAGATGTTGGAGATGTAGCAGTCATCACCAATGGTGTAGTTATTGATGAAGTTGCCCACGTTCTCGATGAGACAGTCGTCTCCGATGGTTACGTTTCTCAGGGTGGCATTGTTGATGCCGGAATGCTTTACGAAGCCTTGGCTCACCTCCACATTCTTGTTGAAGGCACCGATGTTTACCTCGCCATAGAGCATCACGCGATGCATGTAGTTGGGCTTGAAGTCTTCTGAAACATTGATTGAAGTCCAGTCTTCAGCCCAGCAGTCGTTGCTCTTGAGTACCTCGATTTCCTCGGAGGTCAGAGATCTGTAGTCATTCATTGTTGATATGTTTTTAGGGAATTATTCGTAATCCTGGTACAGGAAGTCGTTGTATGGATACTTCTGTACGTGCAGTTCTCTTACCTTTTTATATAGCACCTCTCGGAACTCGTCGATGTTCTCCTTGTTCTTTGCCGAGATGAAGAGACAGTCGTCGTTGAGCTTTGCCATCCAGGTTTTCTTGAGATCTTCCAGCGGGATGTTCTCCTTCTCCATCGGAGTGAGGTCGTCTTCCTCCTTCTCCACCCAGGAGTAGTTGTCTATCTTGTTGAAGATGATCATCGAAGGCTTGTCGGAGCATCCTATTTCCTCCAGGGTCTTTTCCACTACCTGGATCTGCTCCTCGAAGTCTGGGTGAGAGATATCTACCACGTGCAGCAGGAGGTCTGCCTCACGGGTCTCATCCAGGGTGCTCTTGAAGGAGTCCACCAGGTCGGTAGGCAGCTTGCGTATGAATCCTACGGTGTCGGCAAGGAGGAATGGCAGGTTATCTACCACCACCTTTCTCACGGTGGTATCGAGGGTAGCAAAGAGTTTGTTCTCTGCAAACACTTCGCTCTTGCTGAGCAGGTTCATGATGGTGGATTTTCCCACGTTGGTATAGCCCACGAGAGCCACTCGGATCATTCTTCCGCGGTTCTTGCGCTGGGTAGTCTTCTGCTTGTCTATTTCTGCAAGTCGCTCCTTGAGCAGGCTCATTCTGCCGAGGATGATACGGCGGTCCATCTCGAGCTGGGTCTCACCCGGTCCACGCAGACCTACTGATCCCTTTCCGCCACCGGAACCTGAACCACCACCCTGTCGTTCCAGGTGAGTCCAGAGTCGCTGCAGTCTTGGCAGCATGTAGCGGTATTGTGCCAGCTCTACCTGCGTTTTGGCAGCAGCAGTCTGGGCACGCATGGCGAAGATGTCGAGGATGAGCGAAGTACGGTCGAGAATCTTCACCTGCAATTCCTGCTCGATATTTCGGATTTGCTTGGCAGAGAGTTCATCATCGAAGATCACCATACCTACTTCTCTGTCTTCCTCTTCCTCGTCCTTGATATATTGCTTGATTTCCTCCAGCTTACCCTTTCCCACATAGGTGGTCTGGTTTGGCGACACCACCTTCTGCGTGAATCGCTTCACGGTGACGGCGCCTGCGGTGTCTGCAAGAAATTCCAACTCGTCGAGATATTCCTTGGTCTTGGCTTCGTCCTGTGTCTTGGTAATAAGACCCACCAGCACAGCGGTTTCCGCCTTGACTTCTGATATTACAAATTCTTTCATTCTTTACGTACGTATTATTATAGGTGCAAAGATAATAAAAAAAATGCTCTTATTATATATATAAGGTGAAAATTATGTTTTTTTTATGAAAGGGACCGCAAGGCTACGGGGCGGAAATCGGTATTTGCGAACGCAGGAATCGGCATGTCTGAATGCTGAAACCTGAAAACTCAGGCGCTGAAATCTGAAAACGTTTACGTCTTTTTTTAACAAAAAGAACGCCTAAAAAGGCAAAAAACAGTAAAATAGAGCATTTGTTTTGAGTTTCAAGTGGTTGTGGCAGTCGTTGGCTTTAGTTGGCAGTGACAAGGAAATGAGGAAAAAGCAGATTAGAGAAGTAGAAACGCTTTCAAATCATTACCCAATGGAAACGCCCTAATAAGCATTTTTAACGGTGGCGGTTCATATTTCCCCATTCTGCGTAAGTTTTGGTTTTGCCATGCAACTCTCATAGTTTAATTTTGCACCGAACAAAAAAGTAAGAATTATGAGATGCACTTTCAAGACAGTCTTCTATGTAAATGGAAGCAAGGAGAGAAACGGAATTGTCCCTATCATGGGACGTGTGACAATCAACGGAACTATCGCACAGTTCAGTTGCAAGCAGAGCGTTACCAAGGCTATCCTCCATTTGGATTTACTCCATACCTCTGAAACATATCGTCACGGCGGCACAACACTACAACGGCAAGATACCGAGAAATCCGTTTGACATGTACCACGTTGATCCAGACCACAAGGAACGTGAGTTCTTGACCTTGGACGAGCTTACCGCCATGACTGAGATAAAGTTGGAAGACCCCAACATGGCATTTGCGAGAGACCTTTTTATCTTTGGCAGTTGGACAGGTATAGCTTTCATCGACATCAAGAACTTGACGGAAGATAACATCAGCATGGTAAACGGTGCTCCTTGGATAGTGTCCAAGCGTCAGAAGACAGGCGTACCGTTCCAAATCAAGCTGATGGATATTCCCATGCATATTGTTGAGAGATACAAGTCTTTCAGAAAAGACAACCACTTGTTCAATATCGGTAATCTTGACAGCATTAACAAGCGCATCAAGAAAGTTGCTGCAATGTGTGGTATAAAGAAGCATGTATCATTTCATGTCTCACGTCATAGTTGGGCAGTTTTAGCCTTGGAGTATGGTATGCCGATAGAGAGCGTGAGCAAGATTCTTGGTCACACGAACATCACCACAACACAGATATACGCCAAGGTGACAAGTACCAAACTTGACCATGACATAGCAGTCTTTGAAAGTCGAATCAAGGGGCATTTGCCTGTTATGGGAGGGATGGCATGAAAAGGACTGTAATCACCATGGACGGAAATGGAAGGCTATCCATTCCGTCCAACTTTGAGAAATTGAGGATGAGTGAAGGGGAGTTTATTGACAGCCATTGTCCTGCAACTCTACGGAGGAACAAATACTTTTAGCTAAGAATGGTCGCATCTTTGACGCTTCGGTTATTTGTGGTCGTATTGACTTATTGACGTACAGATTCCCTGTCGTATGGAAGTACAGTTGCAATTTGATCAAGAAGTATCCATACAAAGAAATGTGTAAACATATATGCATTGATGTCATACGTTTTACATTTTTATCGTATGACATATAAAACGTATGATATGCAGGAATACTTTTAGTTCATCCTTTAGTGGCGAGAAAATGAGCCTGTCCTTGGAGGCTTTGCGCCTCCAGCCACTTGAGCGAACCACCGCAGTGTTTTCAATGGTATTAGGTTTTATTCTTGCCAAAACATTGTGTCCATAAAGACACTGCAAGGTATGTTTTGAGTAACTCAAAATCTTTTGGGTTACTCTCCAAGATTCTTGTCCTAATTTGGAAAATCTGCTTCGAAATCACTCATTTATTAAACATGTCACATAAATTGGGACATCTTAGCCGTATTTTTGCAGCCGAAATAAAAAATAATTGTATTATGACATTAAAAAAATTACTAGACTCGCTTTCGTTTGACGAAATTGCACCTTTCCTCATAAGGCATTATCATACGATTATGCGCCAGGAGATTTGGTTGCTGAAATCGCAGCTTGCTGCTTGTGGCATACATCATTTTGGGGCTACTTACCCTACCAGCGTGAAGAATCTTTCAGAAAAATCACCACAGATAATCTGAAGTTAATATGCACTGCAAAATTCTATAAGAATAAGTTTTCTGAGATTATTCCATCAAAACGGGAAATGATGCAGATTCCTTCTTTCCGCAACGAGATAAGGAACGATTACGAAAAAAAATATGACTTCAAACAATATTGAAGAGTATAGAACGTTTTCCATATAAAAAGATTCAAAATATGACTGCATTGGAGAAATATATTTGGATAGTAAGAACACTCTATAACAAAGGAGATAGAGGGTTGTCGCTGAAAGAAATCAACGACAAGTGGATACATGACGAGAACATCAGCAATGGAGAGCCTTTGCCACGGCAAACCTTCGACCGGTGGAAAGGAAATATTCTGATGATACTCGGCGTGAACATTGAATGCCGGTTAAAAGGCGGTTATCGCTATTACATCTCCAACCCAGAATGTTTGAGTAAAGGTGGGCTCATCCGTTGGCTACTGGATACATATTCTACAGCAAATACCCTGTCGCAAAGCACTCAGTTGAAAGACAGAATACTTGTTGAAGAAATACCATCCAACCGTAACTACTTGACAGACATCATAGAGGCGATGAAGAGTAATAAAGTGGTAACGTTGACGTACAAGAGTTTTATACATGGCTCCTCTCATACGTTTTCTGTAGAACCTTACTGCCTAAAGATGTTCCAAAAAAGATGGTATTTATTGGCGAAGAATCTCGTTGATAACAATCTGCGTATCTATGGGCTTGACCGTTTGGAAAATTTTGAGGAAACCAAAGAGCATTTCACGATGCCCAAGAATTTTGATGCAAACACCTATTTTTCCTCATTCTATGGAATAGTAACAGACGAGACCATCCCATTGCAACGCATTGTGGTTCGGGCAAATAGACAACATCAGCATTATCTTCGTTCTCTGCCATTGCATCCTACGCAGAAAGAGATATTCACCTGCAAGGACTACGCAGACTTCGAACTGACATTGCGTCCTACCTATGATTTCATCATGGAACTGTTACATTTTGGAAATATGATAGAGGTATTGGAACCACAATCCCTACGACAGACCATGAAAGGTTGGGTAAGTGACTTGTGGGAGTTATATGAAAACGACTAACAAAATATAGATTATGGAAAGATTTGATATTAACAAAGAGCTCAAAAACTTAGAAGGACTGTCTGTCAGAGCTAAATGCTCTGCATTGGATGACCTATGCTGTACACTAAGAGAAGCCATATCAGATATCAGTAATGCCAAAAATGAGATTTTGGAAGAATACGAGCGTTTTTGCCGAAAGAAATTCATCGATGAGATCAATTCGGAGATTAAAGCAAACTACGATGGCAGAATACCCTACGTGGACAATTACGGATATCAAGTTAGCTACGATGGGATTCCCACGTATATCAACTTCTCATGTATAGAAGGAGAATGGTATATCTATTTTACTGTATTGGAAGGTAGCCTGAAGCCTGTAAAAGAACTTGTCAAAAGAATGGGAGGTGATTCCGAATCCCTGGAGCTACGTGTTTCAGAAGAAGAACTTATTTGGAAATTCCAGTACGCTTTTTTCTCTACAGATGAAGCTATCCGTTTAATCCAGGAAAACCTGGCCATCGAAGAAGAAGTTATCTTCAAGTTCGGTGACCAGGCTAATACTGTCAATTCAGAAAACTGGAAAACAATACCATTAGAAACCATGGATTCAAGAACAGATTGGGTTGTAATTCTGACTGATGACGCAGAAGCTTATCTCAATGAAATAAATGCAATAGTTGCAAAAATGAAGCATCCCAAGACTTGCTTTGTGATAAATTTGCAGCCATGTGCCAATTACAAGCATTTACAGAAACTATGGGACAATTATATCATGACAGACGTGGAATCTGTAGGAATACTTCTTAATTTTATACATCATCACTTGGTGAATCCAAGTAGGATATGTTTCTCCATACAAGAATTCAGAGAATACAGCGTTCCATATCCACTTGTGAGAGCTGTCTCTACTGAAATCGGGAAGAAAGTCACAATTGATTCTAACGCAAAAGCTATATATTATGGTCTATGCTTCGAACTGAATTGTGAATTTGCAGATTCTTACATGAATACGTTTAATGAAAATTTAGACGAAATGGGTGAAGATATTGGTTTGCAGTGGTCTATCCAAAACTCTACAGACAATGTTGTAGAGGTTCTATACTTGTACGAACCAAAAGTTTAATTATAAAACATATTAATTATGAACAATTTGACAAAACAACTGGCTAACTTATACGAGCCAAAATGGAATGAACTGAAACAACAGTTGGATGCTAAAGGCATCAAGGTGCAATCACCTTTTATGCTGGGTGTAGCATTGGAACGTAACAACCAAGGAGGTTATGTTGACGAGAGTTGGTGGACTGATGCCGACTTGAAGGTGATGGTATTCGGACAAGAAGCCCTCAATTGGCCCATACCTGTATCGGATGATGGAACTCAAATACAGTCGGACGATTTCGTAGAACTATACCAACGTTTTTATTCTGACAATTATAAGGGGGAATATTTCCTTACTGATTCTGACAATCACTTGGCTAAGAATAAGTTCTTCAGCATGGGATTCAATGGTATCATGTCGGGTATCAAAGACTTCGTTCTTGGCGAACAGTATTCCGACAAGAAAGTAGCATACCTTTGGAACAACATTTCAAAGTTGTCTGTAGGTGGACGCAATGGAGTTTGTAAAGAAATACATGAGTTAGAGAAAAAATACTTTCATGTCATCCCTCAGGAGATAGAAATAACAAAGCCCGATGTTCTTATCTTCCTGACTGGTCCTGGCCAAAACACCTATTACAACTACATTAAAGAAAACTTCAAAGTAAAGGGTTCGCCAATTCCTTTGGCAGGAAATGATATTGACGCAGTGGCAAAACTTGATATTGAAGGCATCAGCCTTGCTTACAAGACCTATCATCCTACAGCGACCAAGGATGGAGATAGAGGCATCACAGATGCCGAGAAGTGGAAGTATTATCATGCCATCTTGGATGACATCAAGGAGCATATCCCTGATATTTTTCTAAAAGACAAATAAGTAAACTTATGGGAATCGCAACATTTAATAGCATATTGCACCATATGCGGAATAGAAACGCTGATAGTACGGATGATGACATCTTTGAAGATGAACTCCATAATACTATACGTAGGCTGAATTTTGCTGAAGAACAGGATGAAGCCAAGACTCTCCTGTCCGACCTTCGGTCTATGGCAGAAAAACAAAAAATCTGCCTTGTTGAGTATGTGCTTTTGGATTTTGTCATGGGGAAAGGGTGCACGGAATGTTCGAAGACCATTTGTGAAGATGCTTTTGGCAAGCATCCTACGTTTGCCGACATGATGCGCCATCCTTGGTTCAAGCACCTGATGAGTCATCCTGTAGCAACAGAGCCCTACAGTCCGCTTCCACCTATAGTACGTAATGATGCCTACTATTGGCATAGCTTCCATTTTCCTCTATTCTACTATCTTCAGGAAGGTAACAGTTTGGCTTTGGAAGTATTGGATTATCTTGCGACAAAAGGCGACATTCCTTCCATGGAACGTGTGTCACTTTACTACTTCGATAAATGCCAATTTTCCAAGGCGTTTCTTTTATTTAAAGCATTGCATGAGAAAATGCAGACAACCGAATGGTATGATTGGGCGATTAAGCAAGAAATCACCTACAAACTCGCTCATCTATATACCTATGGAGAAGGTGTAGAGCAAAATCTCGACAAAGGGGCTCAATACTACAAAGAGCTTGAAAATGGCTACAACTGGGGAAACAGAGCCCAATACCAGTTGGGAAGGATGGCTGAGCAAAGGCATAACTACCTGGAGGCGATGTATTACTATCGTAAAAATATAGATTGTAGCGAGTATGGCAAGTACAGCTTCTACAGGGGAGATAAGCCGAAAGACTTGTTTCCTCTTAGATTAGAGATTGCTTTTAGACAGATGAAGAAGAAGCTCAACCCTATAGTTGACTGTCTGACACTTGCGACTTGCCAAAAATGTAACGACATGGTTCTTCAGTTGAAGGTCATGATGAATGCAATAGTCACAATTGAATGGGGTGATGGTGAAACTGAATCAGCAAAATGGAAAGTAGACGACTGGGGAGAGGTAAAGCATTCCTATCAATCGCCAGGCTATTACTGTATTACAATAAAAACAGACGAGGAGAACGTATTGACGGGATTCCATATTGTTTCTCACAAGGCAATATGCTCAATAGACGTTTCAGGCTGTAAGGGATTGATGCATCTATTGTGCCCAAATCAAATGTTGAAACAAATGTCTTTAAGCAAGACTGAATATCTCTCTGTGCTTGATGTACATGGAAATAGGCTGCAAAGAATCAACCTCAGAAAGAATCCGTTGCTTACAATCGTTGATTGTTCTAACAACCCGTTGCAAAAGATAGAAGCAGTGAAGCATCCTCCATTCAGTTTAATGTGCATCAGAAAAACAAGGCTGGGAACTAAAGCAAAAAGGAGATTTCATGAAATCGTTCGTTTGAATGCAGGTCGATTATTGAGTGAGGGCTTTGTTAACCAATTGACAGAGCCGCTTTTGCCTACGTTGCTGTTTTATATAAAGAACAGCACTTGGGAAGATGTCTTGGCATGCTTGCAACAGGAAAACGAAGATTCAAAGGTAAATAATAACTTCACGGTATTGCATAGAGTCTATGCCTTGCTTAAAGCATATCGTCACGTCACTCCGTGCCCATACAAAAATGGTTTTATGGGGGCGTCAGGAACATGTGTCGTTATTGCGCATAAGTTTAAATCCAAAAGAACGGGGCAAATAGTAGAATGTGAGACTTCCGAAGAAGAATTCTATTTGTATGAACGCCCTTGGAGCATGATTCTTGGAACACCAGTAAAAGCATGGGACAATCGTTTGCCATTCATGATGCTTCCACAACATCCAAATGCCTACTATGCAGCCATGTGCTTATATAATATGGTGAACAATGAAAAAGAAATGAAGAAACATAAAATTCCTAAGATCACTTATGGAAAAGAAAGTTGCTAAAATCATCTTTCTTGACTTTGATGGTGTTCTGAATACAGAATACCATCAAAGACAATTACAGTTTGAAGGAAAAATATGGCAAGACAGGCACGGTGCCAGCTTTGATCCCGAAGCCGTAAAACAACTGCAAGCCATAGTCGATAAGACTCATGCAGACATAGTAATAGAATCCTCATGGAAATATCTTGGCTTGGAGGCTATGCAGGAAATGTGGCAAGATAGGCAACTACCAGGAAGAGTAATTGACATTACTCCATCTGTTATCAGTGATAGCCTGTTGCTTTCTGCAGATTTGGAGCAAACCTCCCCATCTGCACTTCATTGTAAAGGTGCAGAAATAGCCTCATGGCTTTATGATAACAATATACAAGATACCCCGTATGCCATTATTGATGATGAGTATGTTATCTTGGAATCTCAACTTCCACATCTCGTATTGACAAATCCTTACGATGGGCTTACCGAAGAATTGGCAATGAGAGCCATCAACTTATTGAATCAACAATAAAACTTTCAAGGAATTTTAATTTAGTTCTAACCTGTCATAAATAATGGGGCACCATAGCCATACCTTTGCACCCAATAGCGTAATTAAATTTTTAAAGATATGGCAAATGATAAGTTAAACAAAGAGTTGGTTTCTCGTATGATGGACGATGCTGCATGGAAAGAACTCTCCAAAGACTTTCCATGGACAGAACAGTTGCTTGAGAAGTATATGAACTATGTGGACTGGAAAGAAATTTCAAGGAACTACGATGTAGTGTGGACCAAAAGCCTACTTGAAAAATTCAAGCACAGACTTGACTGGCACGAATTGACATCAAACAGTAGTACACTATTGTTTACAGAAGACAACATAGAGACATTTAAGGATTGTTGGGATTGGGAAGTGCTATCAGACAAGTCTTGTATCGACATGACCCACGAACTTTTAATCAAGTATGCTGACAGATGGAATTGGGCATACATAATAGATCGATATGGTGACGATTCTATTACCTACAATGAGGAATTTCTCGAAAAGTATGGAGATTATATTTCTGCATCAGAACTGGGCGGTTCTAAGCTGTGGGACAATATTATCGAACACCGCATAAAAGTGATCAAAAAGAAAATTCTGTCTTAAATTACTATTTTAGGTACCGATACACGACTATTGTCAAAGGAAAGCAATGCATATGGCTTTAGTTTCAAATACTCTAAAGCCACATGCATAGCTTTTTATCTACCATAATGCTACTTTTCCTGCAATCCCCAAATCAATGGTTGCAGTTACCACACCAAGAGCTTTATGTTTTATAAATAAGAAACAATTGGTGCTTAAATGTATCTTATAGCTCATTTTTTAACATTTTGGAACCGAATAATTAGGCATAAAGAACTTACAATGGTTGGATTGGGGTAAAGCGAACATCAACTGAAAATAAAATCTAAAAAATAGATATGATTTTCGTTAATCCACTTAATTGTTGTACCTTTGCGAAAAGAGTTGTTCGACAAGCAAACTTATGTATAACACAGAAGTTAGAACTGTTGCCAAATCATTACCTCTATTGAGGTGAAAAACTCATAAATAGCTCATTTTAAGCTATTCGGCAGATTTTAGCGTGATTTTCGGCAAAAAGATGCGTTAAATTTTGATTCATTTCAGTTTTTAGCGTACTTTTGCAACCAGAAAAGAAAACTGATTTTCAAAGATACAAATCATAACTACATAAAAACACAAACTGCTGAAACATTCAAAAACTCAAAAGCCTGGACGTGATGTCGGGGGGGGTTGGCATTAAATCCCTTTAAATTAGCGAAAAATATCTATTTTTAAATGATTATTTCTTCTCTTTCTTCAAGATTTTGCTTATCTTTGCAGGCATTAAAATAAATCAAACCTAAGAAGAAAATAATATGAAACAAAAAATGAGTATCGCTGGTATTTTGTTGCTTGCTGCTTTGGGTATGCAGGCTAACAACTATACAGTGAAGTCGCCAGACGGTAAATTGGTAGTGAATGTTGCTTGTGAGGGAGGCAAGGCTTCCTACACGGTAGATTACAATGGCAAGCTGATGCTGGGAACTTCGGCGCTCGGACTGGTTGCCAATTACGGTGATTTCTCAAAGGATCTCACCATGGGCATCCTGAAGGGTGGGGAAGTGAAGCCGCTTTCTTACAAGATGACCCGCATCAAGAAGAGTGACATCAAGAAGGATGTGGTGGATGCTACCATCGGTTTCCTCAACAGTAAGAAGGATTCCATGACCCTCCATCTTCATGTAAGCAACAACGATATCGCCTACAAGTATGAGATGATCCGTCCTAAGAAGGATAATCCTAAGTCGGTGATTATATATAATGAGGTGAGCGGATTCAATTTCCCGGAGAAGACCACTACCTTCCTCTGTCCTCAGATTACTCCGATGACCGGTTGGGAGCGCACCAAGCCATCTTATGAGGAGGAATATACTCCGGATGCTCCGATGAACGTGAAGTCACAGTTCGGTGTAGGCTATACTTTTCCTTGTCTCTTCAAGGTAGGAAACGATGGATGGGTACTGGTCAGCGAAACCGGTGTGTCGAGCGCTTATCCAGGCAGTCGTCTTTCTGATTACGAGCCAGGCAAGGGCTATACCGTAGCCTTCCCTCAGAAGGGTGAGAACAATGGCATCGGTTCTGAATTTGCCGGCATCCCATTGCCGGGCGAGACTCCTTGGCGGACCATTACCGTAGGTTCTTCGCTGGCTCCTGTCGTAGAAACTACCATCCCTTACGATGTGGTGGAGCCTTTGTATGAGGCATCCCAGACCTACAAGCCTTCCCGCTATACCTGGAGCTGGCTCATCTGGCAGGATAACTCTGTCAACTATGATGATCAGGTGAAAATGATAGATGTTGCTGCTGCTCAGGAGTATGAAGCCGTATTGGTGGATGCCTTGTGGGACAAGCAGATAGGCAGAAAGCGCATCGAAGAGTTGAGCAAGTATGCCAAGAGCAAGAAGGTAAGCCTGATGCTCTGGTACAATTCCAACGGTTTCGAGAATGATGCTCCTCAGACTCCTCGTCAGATCATGAATAATTCCATCGCCCGCAAGAAGGAGATGGCTTGGATGAAGAAGATAGGCGTGGTAGGCATCAAGGTGGATTTCTTCGGTGGCGACAAGCAGGAGACGATGAAGCTTTACGAGGATATCCTCAGCGATGCCAACGATTATGGCTTGGAGGTCATCTTCCATGGCTGCACCTTGCCTCGTGGCTGGGAGCGTATGTATCCTAACTATGTTTCGAGTGAGGCTACCCTGGCTTCAGAGAATGTATATTTCACGGATTATCATGCCAAGAAGGAGGCTTTCGAGATGACGATGCATCCGTTCTCAAGAAATGCCGTAGCCAGCTTCGACTGGGGTGGTGTGATGATGAACAAGTATTTCTCTAAGGACAACAAGAGCCGCCACCAGCGTTATACCAGCGATGTATTTGAGATGGCTACAGCCATCACCAATCAGAGCAGCGTAAACTGCATCTGTCTCTATCCTAACAATTTGCAGGATGTACCACAGTGGGAGTTGGATTGGCTCAAGAATGTTCCTACAGCCTGGGAGGATACCAGGTTTATTGCCGGCTATCCAACCAAGTATGCGGTGGTGGCTCGCAAGTCGAGTGTAGAGAATGGTTCCGGTGCAGCGCTTACTGCCGGCAGATGGTTTGTGGGCGGTCTGAATGCAACCGACAAGCCTCTGGCTTTAACCTTGGATTTGCCGATGTTTGCGGGTAAGACCGTTACTTATATCACCGACCAGCCAAAGAAGAAGGGCGAGAAGTTCTTCACTTCTGTCAAGAAGACTTTGAAGGTTGGCAAGGATGGTAAGGCAAAGGTTGTGATTCAGCCTAATGGCGGTATCATTATCGAATAATCTTCATGTATTAGGCTTCGATTGCCTACGTGAAAATTTTACGGGCATCGATTGCCTACGTGAAAAAGTTTTTTTTCTCGAAAAAAGTATCAAAGTCTCATTTTTGCTTGAAAAATGGGGCTTAAATGCTTGATATGTAATAAGATATTAGAAATGAGACTTCTCGGATTTTGAGCCGAGAAGTCTCATAGATGTATCATGGAAGTCTCATTGGCTTTTTTAACCCTATTTCACCTGTAGATGTTCTATGGTTATGTCAATATAATCAGGATAAGTTACGGTAATGTGTCTACTTTTTCAGTTCATCAGTTGGTCTCTTTATGCCCTCCGGTTGGTCTGTTTGTGCCCGTTACACGGGCACCCGTAGCCCACCAAGTGGGCATCGGCAGACCGTGTGCTGGGCAGCTATTGCCCATAGCGTGGGCAATAGCTGCCCAAATATTGGATTTATTTTTGGGCAATATTCTTTTGAGTCTTTGCGATGTTTAAACTGACTTTTCTTGATGTTTTAATAGTCTTTTCTCGTGCATCGTGCTGTCTTTAATGATACTTCTACAGTCTATAATGATACTTCCATGATACTTCTTTCTGCTTTTTTAGAGAAGTCTCATTGATTGTAAATATCTATATATCAGTAATATAATATGGATTTTCCAGTGAAAAATGAGACTATGATACTTTTTTTGTAGAAAAAATTTTTGTGTGCGCGTAATCGGAGGGTGATTTTGTCGGAGAATCGTACCAAGTAATGTGACCATGAAAGGGGGAACTTGGGGTCAATGATGTTGGTCAAGTTCAATTGGGTCTGCGATGTTGCCCCAATCTTAGGAGAATAAACATCTGTTGTAGCACCCGCTAGGCGTCCCCGCGGAATTACTGTATAACCGTCAGTCTCAGTTATATATAGAAAAAGAATCTATTGCGAAATTTAACTTTTACCTTGAAATGCAAGAATGGGTTGGGGCGTTGTTAGTGGTTATTAATGGTGAGGATTTGAGTAAGACTCCATTCAGACATGTTACTATAAGAAGTAGGATTCCTTAAAAAAGGAAATCCTACTTTATAGAGC
>ERZ791702.354-NODE-354-length-21722-cov-3.7325_pt1 | contig 21722 bp, 15 predicted proteins | sample MGYA00510050_ERZ791702 | MGnify/ENA primary metagenome ERZ791702 (study PRJEB30046, sample SAMN00715230) | human gut metagenome | study: EMG produced TPA metagenomics assembly of the A metagenome-wide association study of gut microbiota in type 2... | reverse complement strand
GCAGAGGCAAATAATCCGTATACAATTACATTGATTCCTACTGAAACAAATACGCCTAAAACGCTTACGATGGATGCAAGTGAATTAGACAACATTCTTCAGGGTAATGATGAGGAAAAAGTATGGACATACACCTGGAAATTGGAAGATTATTTGGATGGCACATACAAAGTCAGCGAAAGTAATTACAGTAAAGAAGGATACGATGTAACCGTCACTGTCAATGGACAACACGTTACAGATTGGACTGATTTTTCAGTAGGTACAAAGCAAGCAACAATAAGCGAATATAAACAATCTGGAAAGACTACTCCGTGTTCACCAAAAGACTTTACTATAGGCAAAGTTAATTTAATTGTTGCAAAGCTCACTGCGAACGAAGGATATTTCGTGTGGACAAACACACCGGTAAGTATCAGTGAACGTAAAGAGATAGTGAAATTGATAAATGATAAAATCGATGGAATCAAAGAAATCGGATTTAGTCCAGAAGCAGAATTACAAAAATGCTATTTCTATAGTGGAAATGGAATAGAAGACACGTTGGTATTCAGAAACGGTGAAATCAAGTATGACGGAATGGATAAACTTACGTTTGACGCATCGAAGCAGTGGTCTATGTTTGCAGCTGGAACCTACACATTTACCGAAACACAGAACGCTGAGATTCAGATCACTAATACTTATTTAGAACAAACTGCAGATTTGGATTTGATCAAGACTTCGGTATCCGGAACAAAATTTGATGGTGCAGAATTCAAACTGTATAAGAAGAATGATAAGGGAGAATATGAACTTCAGAAATTTGCTTATACAGATGAGTCTGGAAAGGATCAGACAAGAGAAACCATCCAGGTAATAAATACCGATAAATCAGAAGCTGAACTCAAAAATCTTCAATCTGGACAGTACTATCTGGAAGAAGTAAAGGCACCGGAAGCTTGTATGTTGTTAGCAGACAAGATTTATTTCAAACAGGAAAAGGGTAAGATTACTTTAACAGATAAGGGTGGAAAAGTACTTGCAGATTCACCTACAATGTGGACACTTTCGGGCACAGATGGAAAATATACCTTAACTGTACAAAACGAAATTCTCTATTCCCTCCCATCAGCTGGAGGCACCGGAATTTACTTGTATATGATTGGCGGTATCTTACTTATGTTTGCAGCCGTATGGATCTTATATAAAAACAAATGCAAGGAGGTGCTGGAAAAATAATTGTAAGAATTAATTTTTCAGTGGCTTCTTGCCACACAAAAACGTTATTATCCCATATGAGGGGACAATAAAAAATGGGCAAAGTCCTTAAAAGAAAAGGAGACAAAAATATGAAGAAGATGAGAAAAATCTTTGCAGTGTTATTAACACTGGCTATGGTACTCGGAATGAGTATGACATCGTTTGCAGCGGATGCAAAAGCAACAATTACACTTACAAACTTTGACAAAGCTAATAAAGTTGAGTACATGCAGATTATCCAGAAAGATGAAACCAAAACTTCTGGTTGGGCATTTACTAATGGTGCAGGAGCATGCTTTACAGAAGCATTCGGACTTAAAGATTCAGATGATGCACAGCAGCAGGTTATCTGGGGATTAATTAAGTACAATGATAATAATGTTAAATTACCAACAGGTGTAACTGCAGAAACTGCTACAGCAGCAAAAATTGACTTAGCATTAAGTAAAGTTGCAGCACTTACTGGTTTCACAGCATCAACAGATAAAACAGAAATCGAAGTAAGCGCAGCTGGTATTTATGCAATCAAAGCAGAAGAAACAGGATTTACTTATAAAACAGCAACAGCATATGTAGGATTTGGAAAACCATATCCAGCATTAACAAATGCAGAAGTAACAGCTAAAAAATCTCCAACAACTGTAGACAAAACAGTAGCTGATGACGATCATGTAGTAGCAATCGGAGATATCGTAACTTATACAATCGAAGCATATGTACCATTTATTGATGCAGCTAATACTGAAAACAGAACATTTACAATTACTGATAAAATTACTGGTGCAGATTACTACTTAGAAGGCAAAGGCGCTATTAGTACTGTAGAAATGGAAGGTCAAACTGACCCGGTTGGTACAATTGAAGTAAATGAAGACCAAACAGGATTTACTATTAACTTAAACAAATTAGTTGCAGATACATCTAATCTAAATGCAGGAAAGAAAATTACAGTTACTTATACTGCAAAAGTTAAAGAATTAAACGTAGAGAATAAAGCAGGTAGCCATGCAGCAGGTGTAGAATACGGTGGAAATAATGTACCGGTTAAGTTATTTACAGGAGAAATCACTTTAGTTAAATTTGGAAATGGTATTGAAACAAATGTTTTAGCAAACGCTGAATTTGAAGTATACAAATCTGGAGAAAATACACCATTAAAATTCAAACAGCAAGAGAATGGAAACTATAGATATGCTCCAGACGCAGAAGATGCAACAACAACTGTTATAACAAATAAAGACGGTAAAGTTATTGTAGAAGGTTTAAATGTTGGTACTTATCACTTTAAAGAAACAAAAGCACCAAAAGGATATTCTATCAATACAGATGGCAAAGATATTACACTTACTCAGACTGGTGTAGCTACAGCTACGGTTAAAGCTGATGGTAAATTAAATGATACCAAACTTCATGCTCTTCCATCAACAGGTGGTATCGGTACTACAATCTTCACAATCGCTGGATGCCTCATCATGATTGCAGCAGCTGGCTTATTCTTCGCAAGCCGAAAAAAAACAAACAAATAATCTTTCATGATTATTTATAACCAGATATGGAATCCGGGGCAAGTGCCCCGGATTCATAAAAAATAATACAACAGCAAGGAGAGTTCGGATGAAAAGCAAAACAAGCAAATTAATGATTGGAATCATATTTTTAGCCGGTTTGTCCTTACTGCTGTATCCTTTCGTAGCTAATCAGTGGAATAACTACAGACAGAAACAATTGATCAGCAGTTACGAGCAGACAGTATCTCAAAAAGAAACATCAAACGGAATCGACTATAATGCAGAGCTTAAGAAAGCGGAAGCCTACAACGAAGCCTTACTTCCAAGTATCCTTCCTGATTCATTTGCAGTAGCCGCAGCCAGTGACAAAGAAGACCAGTCCTACATGGATGCTCTGAATATTGCCGGTGACGAGATGATGGGAATCGTGGAGATCCCGAAGATTGACATCAAGCTTCCGATCTACCACACCACCGAGGAAGATGTTCTCAAACAGGCAGCCGGACATCTGGAAGGAAGCTCTCTTCCAATCGGCGGTAAAAGTACACACGCCGTTATCTCCGCACACCGCGGACTTCCGAGTGCGTCTCTTTTTACCGATCTGGATCAGCTGGAAGAAGGCGATCATTTTCTGATCCATGTATTAAACGAAACATTAAGTTATGAAGTCGACAAGATTTCCGTGGTCAAACCGGAGGAAACTTCCTCTCTTGCAGTAGAAGAAGGAAAAGATCTTGTAACACTTCTTACCTGTACTCCATACGGAGTCAATACCGAGCGGCTTCTGGTCCGTGGTCACAGAGTACCTTATGTGGAACAGGAAGTTGCCGATGAGAAGACACCGCTCAGCGGAATCAGTCTTCATACAAATTATCTTTTATGGGTAATTATTGGTCTTGTAATTACCGCAATCTTCATCCTTGTGTTATACTTAAAGGAGAAGAAGCTTCAAAAGAAGAAAAATGAGACCTCTTAAAAAGAGAATAAGAACGAGAAAGGGAATATGCCTATGAAAAGAAAAATCTCAACCTTCCTTTTCGGTCTGTTATTCTTGATAGGATTTGGGATTCTGATCTACCCGACGGTATCCAACCAGTGGAACACCTACAGACAGAATCAGCTGATCAGCAGCTATGACAATACAATACAGGACATGGAATCAGAGGACTTCACATCCGAGTGGGAGAAAGCAAAAGCTTTCAATGATACCATTCAGCAGAACAACCTCTACGGAGATGTATTTGGTGAAGATGAAAATGACATCAAAGACACCGAATACTGGAAGATCCTGAACGTTGCAGATGACGGAGTAATGGGATATCTTTCCATTCCGAAGATCAACATCAAGCTTGCCATTTACCATGGTACCGGTGACAAGGATCTGCAGACCGGTGTCGGACATCTGAACGGCACAAAGCTTCCGATCGGAGGGGAGAGTACCCACAGTGTTCTCGCAGCTCACCGTGGACTTCCAAGCGCAAAGCTTTTTACCGATATCGATCAGCTTAAAGTTGGCGATAAATTTTACATCCATGTACTGAACGAAGTCCTTGCCTACAAGGTAGACCAGATTCTTCCGATGGTAGACAAAGACGATCATGAAACACTGGAGAAAGCACTCCAGATTGAAGAAGGAAAAGACCAGGTAACTTTATTTACCTGTACACCATATGGAGTCAACTCCCATCGTCTTCTCGTAAGAGGAACCAGAGTTCCGTATAACGGCGAAGAAGATGCTACCGAATCAGTTACAGATTCTATGGTAAAATCCATTCAGAATTATTATATGCTCTATTTAATTTTAGGACTTTCAATCACGATTCTTGTGATCATTCTCTTGCGATTCCTTTCCAAGAGAAAAGCTCACAAAGAATAACCAAGATTTTTAAGGAGGACATGAGGCGATGATGAATAAACGATTAAAACAGGGAAGCACTTTTCTCTTAGCTGTCGCTCTTACATTTCCACTGCTCACTCTTCCGGGTGCGAAAGCCGCAAGCGCGATCAATACCGGACAGAAGTGTTCTATCGAATTCGACATTAGTGGGAACAGCAGTGAACTTCTAAGCGCAAGCATTCCGGTAAAACTGTATAAAGTTGCTTCGGTTGATGAATCCGGCAACTATACCGGAATCGGTGCATTTTCAAAACTGGATCTTTCATCCGTAAGTGCTGATAACCTGGATGCGGCAGCTGCTACCTGGGCAGAACGTGCAGCAGAAGCGAAGAAATTGCTGAAGGATGACACAGAGCCAACTACAACCACACTGACACAGGGAAGAGGTACTGCAACAGGACTGGATACAGGACTTTACCTTGTAGATACACCAAAAGTAATTACACCAAATTACACTTATACTTTTACTCCTTACCTTGTATCACTTCCGACCAATTACTACAGTGGTAACGGTGCAAGTGATGACTGGATCTACGATCTGACCAAAGAACACAACAGTGCAGTTGGTCTGAAACCGGAACAGCACGTAAGATACGGTAATCTGGTGATCAACAAGGAACTGGTAGATCACAATGCTACCTTCGGTAACAATGCAACGTTCGTATTCCAGATCGATATCACAACACTGGATAATAAAAAAGAAACCAGAATCGAAGAGCTTACCTTCGATGCAGCAGGCAGCCATTCTGTAACGATTGAAAAAATTCCTGCTGGATCTCATGTCACGGTAACGGAGGTTTACAGCGGTGCAAGCTATGAACTCGCTTCTGCTAAAAGTCAGGAAACAGACATCATTGCTAATCCTGAAAAAGAAACCGAAGTAGAATTCAAACCGGCAGAGGTTTCATTTATCAACAAACACGATGGACGTACCAATGGCGGCTACGGTGTAAAAAATAATTTCAAACTGGACGAAAATGGTCAGTATCAGTACACCGAACCGGCAGAAAAGAACTAGGAAGGGGGAGTCGGAATGAGAAAGTTACATAAGAAACCACTTATCATGGCAGCAGCAACACTTGCTCTTACCGGAACCCTGGCAGTTGGAAGCGCAATGGCGTATTTTACAACCTATTCGACAGCCGGTGGCGGTGTGAAAATGAATATGGGATTTACTGAGACAGTCCCGAAAGAAGACGTTGATGAAAACGGGAAGCACATTACAATTGAAAATACCGGTGATTATGACTGTTTCGTAAGAGTCAAAGCATTTGCACCGGTAGAGCTTACTTATAACGCACCAAACGGCGGATGGACAGCAGGTGATAAGGGCTACTGGTATTACGATAAAGTACTTCCGGCAGGAAAGAAAACGGAAACGGAACTCAACATCAAATACACATTCCCGTCAGTAAATGACAAACCAGAAGAATTTAACATCGTAGTCATCCAGGAATGCACACCGGTTCTCTACGACGAGAACGGTAATCCAGTCTATGATTTTAAAGACGACAGCACACAGACGACAGAGTAGGAGGTAATGAGAATGAAAAAGAAAAAGAAATCATTTCCAAAGAAACCTGCCCTGGTCCTGACAGCCGCAGCACTCCTGCTGGTTGGAAGCACTGTCGGCAGTACACGCGCCGCACTCACTTACTACAGTGAGAATTATTCCGCACAGATGAATATGCAGAGTATCGGCGTATCTCTTCTGGAAAATGACAAAGTAGTCAGCAGCCGGGATTATGTATCGAACAATGAATGGAAGGGAACCTCAGAGGGTACACTTCTCACAAACCTTCTTGGAAAGGATGAGACATTTACACCCGGCAAGAAATATAACGAAGCAATCAGCGTCAAGAACAGCGGTACGATCGACACCTTTGTACGTGTGATCATCACAAAAAGCTGGCAGGACGAAAAAGGCAATAAGAACACGAACCTTTCACCGGATCTGATCGAGCTGAACTTCCTCACAGACAACGGATGGCAGGTTGCAGATGCACAGTCCACGAGAGAGCGTACCGTTCTTTATTATACCAAAGCTCTCAAAGCGGGTAAACCGACACCGGCATTATCCGATACACTCCGTATCAATCCTTCGATTGCATCGGATGTAAAGCAAAATGTCTCTGAGGATGGCAAAACCATCACTTATACTTACAAGTACAATGGCTACACCTTCCACATTGACGCAGAGGTGGATGCAGTTCAGACACACAACGCAAAGGACGCGATCAAGAGTGCCTGGGGCGTGGACGTGAATGTATCAGACGACGAAACAACAATGAGCTTACAGTAGGGAGGTACAGAGTATGAAAAAGAAAATTTTGTGCCTCGCCATGACAGTGATAATGGCAGCAGGGGTACACACAACTGCATTTGCAAAGGATTATCAGGGAGCCGACGGATGGCAGGTTAATTTCACCGGCGGCAAGATGGAAAGTAATTTTAAAAGCTCCGATGTGACTGACGAGCTGGCAAATATCCAACCGGGTGACAGCATCGAGCTCAAGGTTCAGCTTAAGAACTCCGACAGTACGGATACCGACTGGTACATGACCAACGAAGTGATCCAGACGCTGGAGGATGCACAGTCTTCCGCAGAAGGTGGTGCTTATGAATACAAGCTGACATATGTTGGAAGTGATAATGCCGAAAAGGTACTCTACGACAGCTCAACTGTCGGAGGTGAAGGCACTTCCAAAGCCGGAGAAGGTCTGAAGCAGATCGATAACTCAACCCAGGAATATTTCTACCTCGGAAGACTTGCTTCCAATAATACCGGAACGGTACACCTTACCGTCGGTGTTGAAGGTGAGACACAGGGCAACGGTTATCAGCTCACACTCGCAAAGCTCCGCATGAACTTTGCAGTAGAAAAGGTTTCAGCCGGCAAAACCATCACCAAGAATAAGATTGTTAAGACAACCAACACCGTTAAGACCGGTGATACCGCAAGAGTTCTTCTCTTCTGTGTGCTTGCACTCATCAGTGGACTGATCCTTCTTGTATACGGTATCTACACACTCAATAAGAACACAAAAAGACGCAGACAGAAAGGAGAGTAAGCAGATGAAAAAATGGAAAAGATTACTGGTTTCTCTTCTGACTGTATCCATGACACTCGGTGCATCCACAATGAGCGTTATGGCAGATGATACTACACAGTATACCTACAAGGTAACATTATCCGCAGGTAACAAAGGAACCATCAATGGTCAGAGCAAAATTGAAAAATCTGACATTTCTTATGGATCTAAATTTTCTTTTGACAATACTGCTTTGTACAATATTCAGGTAACAGACGATAGATATTATGTCAAAGGAATCCGCCTCAGCGGACGTGATAATGCAAGTTCAAAACGACTTGATGCTCCTGCTTTTACCGTCGAAGGTGATGCCGACTATGTAGTCGCTTACGGAATCAAAGGCAACATGGTTGCCTATACCGTAAATTATCAGGATGCATCCGGTAATTCACTGGCAGAGAGCCAGACCTTCTACGGAAACGTCGGCGACAAGCCGGTCGTTGCTTACCGTTACGTTGAAAATTATATTCCGGATGCTCTTGCACTTACAAAGACTTTGAGTGATAATGAATCTGAGAATGTATTTACGTTTACCTACAAACCGGGTGCTACAGACCGTGTTGTTACAACAACCACCACCATCACAACGACTGTTCCTGGTACAGCAACTCCTGGCACAGGTACCGGTAATGTCGGTACAGCAGGTGGCACGACAGGCGGCACAACCGGTGGAACTGCCGGAACTACCGGTGGAACTACAACCGGAACTACCAGTGGCACTACAACCGGAACTACCGGTGGCACTACAGACGGAACCACAACCGGTACAACCGATGGTACAACGACAGATAACAATTCTCAGGATACGACAGCTAAAGATAAAGATACTGCAACATCTGAGGATGAACAGACACCAAAGTCTCTGGTAGATCTGGATGATGAAGACACTCCAAAAGGAAATATCAATGCGAAAGACAAGACGAGCAAAACTCCGATCGCAGCAGGGATCGGCATTATCGTTGTTGCGGTAGCAGCTCTCGCAGGACTGATCGTATTCTTGAAAAAACGTGCAAAATAAAAAAAGCGCGGCACTAAAGGAGAAGTCTTTTTTGAAGAGAACGAAGAAAAAGAAAAGCCCGGTGGCTGCATTTTGCAGTGCACTGGGCACTGTTTTACTGACAGTACTGATTCTTGCCTGTATTCCGCTGACGCTTCCGAAAGCTTTTGGTTTTCAGATGTACACCGTGATCAGCGGGAGCATGGAACCGGCGATCCCGACGGGAAGCCTGGTCTATGTCCGGTATGAAGAACCAGACACGATCGTCAAAGATGATGTCATTGCTTTTTACAGCAACAATGCAGACGGCTCGATCATTACCCACCGTGTAGTATCCAACAGCCCGGCGATGGGACAGTTTATCACCAAAGGGGATGCCAATGAGGAAAAAGATATGAATCCGATCCCTTACAACAACTACATCGGAAAAGTAAAGCTTTCTGTTCCGGTTGTCGGCGGTATCGCACAGGCTGCAACCGGCACTGCCGGAAAGATTGCTGCCGCATCCATCATCGGTCTTGCTGTAATTCTTGAAATCGTTGCTGCCATGCTTGACAGACGCGATGACGAAGACGAATAAGAGAGAACGTTTTTCATTTTAGCTTGCTAAAGTGTGAAACATTTGCTAAAATAATATCAGATTGTATTGTCAGAAGAAGATGGGGGAATTTCACAATTCTCCCATTTGTCATATATTGAAAAGAATGGAGAGGTGAATGGATTGTTATCCAACCAGATTTTACAGAGAACAATCAATGAAATAGGGGATATCATCGAGTGTAACTGTTCCATCTGGAACACAGATGGAGTGATGCTTGCAGCTGTAGGTAAGGAGAAGCCTGCAGTAAAAAAAGCTGTCTGCTCATTTTTAAAAGAGCTGGAGGTTACCGGCGTATCGGAGGAGCACCTGGATGAATGCTATGGTCTGTTCCCGGTTTATGATGATGATGAACTGACTTATATTTTCGTGATCGAGCACAATAATGAGATTGATGTGCATACCAGCGGACGCTTAAGTGTCTGCCAGCTGGAGAGCCTTTTAAGATCCGGAAGCGAACGTCTTGACCGTAACCGTTTTATCCAGAACCTGCTCCTGGATAACCTGCTTCTCGTAGATATCTACAATCAGGCGAAAAAGCTTGGTATTACAGTTGAGCAGCGCAGAGTCGTCTATCTGATCGAACCGAAGAATCCGGATGACACGATTGTCCTGGATATGATCCGTGGGATTTATTCCTCGGGAACCGGTGATTTTGTTACTGCCGTAGATGAGGGACATATTATTCTGATCAAGTCCCTTGACAGTACGGATGATTATGATACGATCCGTTCGACTGCCGATATGCTGGTGAATGCGATCAACACCGAAGCTATGGTCAATGTCCGGCTTTCCTTCGGAACCATCATTCCCGAACTCAAAGGGGTCTCACAGTCTTACAAAGAAGCTGGCATGGCTCTGGATGTGGGACGTATCTTCTATCCGGAACGCAATATTTTATCCTACCGCGAACTCGGTATCGGACGGCTGATCCACCAGCTTCCCGTTTCCTTATGCGAGATGTTCCTGGAAGAAGTATTTGCCGGAAATACCGTTGATCAGTTTGACGAAGAAACCTTATCCACAGTTGATAAATTTTTTGAAAACAGCCTGAATATTTCGGAGACAGCGAGACAGCTTTTCGTCCACCGGAATACGCTCGTCTACCGGCTGGAGAAGATCCAGAAGCAGACCGGGCTGGATGTCAGAGTCTTTGAGGACGCCCTGACATTTAAGATTGCTTTGATGGTCGCAGACCACATGAAATTCATAGAAAACAGAAAATAGGAGGACATGATATGGTGAAATTATACGAAGGCGGTGCCTATCTTTTACACGGTACTGAGGTAATTGCAGATGCACCCGATGCACTTGCTGCCGTAAAAAGCAAGACAGGGATTGAGACAACAAAAGAAGCTGCTGCAAAAGAGACAATGGCTTATGGGATTTTAAGTGCGCATAATACTTCCGGTAATATGCAGCAGCTTCAGATCAAATTTGACAAGCTGACTTCGCACGACATTACCTTTGTCGGAATCATCCAGACTGCAAGAGCATCCGGACTGGAGAAATTCCCGATCCCTTATGTTCTGACCAACTGCCATAACTCTCTGTGTGCAGTCGGCGGTACGATCAATGAAGATGACCACATGTTTGGACTGACCTGTGCGAAGAAGTACGGCGGTGTCTATGTTCCGCCTCATCAGGCCGTTATCCACCAGTTTGCCCGTGAAATGCTCGCAGGCGGCGGCAAGATGATCCTTGGTTCTGACAGCCACACCCGTTATGGTGCACTCGGTACCATGGCAATGGGAGAGGGCGGACCGGAACTTGTAAAACAGCTTCTGAACAAGACTTATGATATCAAGATGCCGGGCGTTGTCGGAATCTATCTGGACGGCGAACCGGTGAAAGGTGTCGGACCGCAGGACGTTGCCCTTGCGATCATCGGCGCAACCTTCGGCAATGGCTATGTCAATAACAAGGTCATGGAATTTGTCGGACCTGGCGTTGGCAAATTAAGTGCAGACTTCCGTATCGGAATCGATGTTATGACGACAGAGACAACCTGCCTTTCTTCTATCTGGAGAACCGATGACAAGATCAAAGAGTTCTACGATATCCACGGAAGAAGTGATGACTTCAGGGAACTGGAGCCTGGCGCAGTCGCTTACTATGACGGTCTTGTATACGTCAATTTGAGCGAGATCAAGCCTATGATCGCCATGCCGTTCCATCCGTCCAATGTCTACACCATCGAGGATGTCAATGCCAACCTTGCAGATGTTCTCCACGATGTAGAACAGCGCGCGCTGGTAAGCCTGGACGGTGCTGTGGATTACTCTCTTCAGGACAAGATCGTAAATGGTAAGCTTTATGTCGATCAGGGTATCATCGCAGGTTGTGCCGGCGGCGGTTTTGAAAATATCTGTGCTGCCGCAGACATCATCCGTGGCAAATACATCGGATCAGATGAATTTACCTTCAGTGTTTACCCGGCAAGTACACCGATCTACATGGAGCTTGTGAAAAATGGTGCGGTTGCTGACCTGATGGAAGCCGGTACGATCGTGAAGACTGCCTTCTGCGGACCGTGCTTCGGTGCAGGGGACACTCCGGCAAACAATGCATTTTCCATCCGTCACTCTACCCGTAACTTCCCGAACCGTGAAGGAAGCAAGCTGCAGAGTGGACAGATCGCATCTGTTGCCCTTATGGATGCACGTTCCATTGCCGCAACTGCTGCGAACAAAGGTTTCCTTACTCCGGCAACAGATTTTGATATTGAATACAAGAACCCGACCTACCACTTTGATTCCAGAATTTACGCCAACCGTGTATTTGACAGCCACGGCGTTGCTGATCCTTCGGTTGAGATCAAATTCGGACCGAACATCAAAGACTGGCCGGCAATGAGCGCTCTTCCTGAGAATCTGATCCTGAAGGTCGTATCTGAGATCCACGATCCGGTTACAACGACAGACGAACTGATCCCGTCCGGCGAGACTTCTTCTTATCGTTCCAACCCGCTTGGACTTGCTGAATTTGCACTTTCCAGAAAGGATCCTGCCTATGTAGGACGCGCGAAAGAGGTCCAGAAAGCCCAGAAAGCGATTGAAGCAGGTACTTGTCCACTGGATGTACTGGATGAATTAAAACCGGTGATGGCAGCAATCCAGAAGTCTTATCCGGAAGTCGGCAAAGGAAATATCGGTGTCGGAAGTACCATTTTCGCGGTCAAACCTGGTGATGGTTCTGCCCGTGAGCAGGCTGCTTCCTGCCAGAAGGTTCTCGGCGGCTGGGCGAATATCGCGAATGAGTACGCAACCAAACGTTACCGCTCGAACCTGATCAACTGGGGCATGCTTCCGTTTATTACCGAAGAGGAACACACAAAGCTTTCTTTCAGGAACGGTGACTATCTCTTCGTGCCGGATATCCGCAAAGCAGTAGAAGATAAAGCTTCCACGATCAAGGCTTATGTCATAGGCGATGATCTGAAGGAGATCGATCTGAAGCTCGGTGATCTGACGGATGCAGAACGTGAGATCATCCTCAAAGGATGTCTGATCAATTATTACAGAGGTTAATTTTTCTCAGACAATGATATGATTTAAAAGGGACGGAAATTTTTCTGTCCCTTTTTGCAACACTTCCGACTTTTTTATACTCTTATATACAAAGAACCTGTTATGAGAGGAGGGACCTTATGATCGATGCAATTGCATTTAAAGAATTATATAAGACGGTTTATCAGGATCTGTATCGTTTTGCGCTCTGCATGATGCATCATCCGCAGGATGCAGAAGACGCCGTCAGTGAAGCCGTTCTTTCCGCCTATGAGAACATACATAAATTACGCAAAGAAGAAGCATTCCGTTCCTGGATCTTTCAGATTCTGGCAAATGTGTGCCGCCGGAAGTTAAAGAGCCGTGAACGGACCGAGACCGAGCTGAAAGAAGATCATGCTTCTGCCACATACTGTGACGGACTCCGCACAGATGTCGAGCGTGCTTTTCTTATTCTCGATGAAGACGATCAGCTGATCATCGGCTTATCCGTCTATGGCGGTTACAACAGTAAAGAGATTGGAAAAATGCTAAGGCTGAACCCGAATACAGTCCGCTCCCGCAGAAAGCGTGCCCTCGAAAAGATGAGCTGGCTTCTGAAAGAGTAGGATAAAAGAGTAATAGGAGGTGTTTCATATGACAGATCACGAAAAAGAAATACTGGATAAAATAAAACAATCTACGGAAAAAACTCCTGTTCCGGAAAGCCTTGCACCGGATCAGATTATGAAAATGCTGGAAGAGCATAACAGCACTCAGGCTTCCGGACATATACCGAAAAAGCATGGATTTTCCCGCGGCCACCGGATGCGCGGAGGACTTATTGCTGCCGCACTGGTACTGGTTGTCGGCATTGGCGCCCACATCCGCCAGCAGAATCTTTCTTCAGACTCAGCCACTTTTTCCACAAAAGGCAGTTCTTCAATCGGTACATCCTCCGGTAAGCTTGCTTCTTCCGATACTTTAGAGACGGCAACCGATTATGATGAAGTCTACACATACCTGCAATCTTATCAGGATGAGTTGGATTCTTCATCTGTTACCGGTTCAACCGACAGCGGAATTGTCATGTATTCAAATGAAACAGCCGACAGTGGTGCACGCACCGATAGTTCCAGTTCCTCTTCGGATTCGGCAACAGCCTCTGCACGTGCTGTGGATACTTCATTTTCCGATACCAACGTCCGCACAGAGGGTGTCGGTGAAGCAGACATTGTAAAAACGGATGGAAGTTATCTTTATACACTGAAAGCAAACTCACAGGAAATTTCCATTGTAGATATCCGGTCTGATCAGATGAAGGTTGTTTCCGGTATTTCGCTGAATGAGAATTTTCAGGCATCCGAATTTTACCTGAGTGACCAGAAGCTTTTTGTCCTTGGCAACATGCAGAACACACAGGTTGATTCTGACAGTAAAACCTTGTACCGCGGCAGCTGTACCCGTATCCAGACTTATGATCTGGCAGATATCAACAATCCGAAATCCATCGGAACCGTGGATCAGAGTGGTTACTACCGCACTTCACGTTTTAAAGACGGATATCTGTATGTATTCAGCGACTATTATATTTACGATACGATCACCAAAAAAGATTATCCTTCCTATGTTCCGCTTGTTGGTGACAATCTTCTGAAGCAGTCGGATATCTATCTCCCGACGAACCATGCAGCAGACCAGTACCTTGTTGTCAGCTCCGTTTCCGCTTCCAGTCCGGATAAGGCAGCAGACCAGAAAGCAGTCATGTCTGAGAATGGCGAAGTCTATGTGAGTGAGAACAACATTTATATTTACGAGTATACGAACAGCAGTATCCTCGCAGATAATCTTGCGGCAAAGAATCAGACGATCCTCCGCAAGCTGTCTTACAATAAAGGAAAACTTTCCGGCTCTGCCCAGGGCAAAGTAAAAGGATATCTGAACGATTCCTTCAGCATTGATGAGTATGACAATACGTTGCGGCTGGTGACAACGGTTACGCATAATGTCGGAAGCTCTTCACAGTCCAATTCAGTCTATGTGCTGGATGCAGATTTGAAAACAATCGGTAAGATCGAGGATCTTGCCAAAAATGAACAGGTCTATTCCGCAAGATTTTTGGGCGATACCGGTTACTTTGTAACTTATGAACAGACAGATCCTTTATTCTCCGTAGACTTTTCCGATCCGGAGAATCCGAAGATCCTTGGCAAGCTGAAAATTCCCGGCTTTTCGGAATACCTGCATTTTTACAGTGATAACCTGCTTCTTGGCATCGGTATGGATACCGATGAAAATGGCATTACAAACGGAGTAAAGATCTCCATGTTTGATATCAGTGATCCTTCGGATGTGAAGGAAGTCAGCAAGTACACACTGGATCAGTACTATTACTCGGATGTTTTTTCTGACTACCGTGCAGCACTGGTTGATCCGGAAAAGAATCTGATCGGCTTTCCGCTTTCCGGATCTGCCAACCAGTATGTGATCCTTTCTTACGATAAAGATCAGGGCTTCCAGGTACAGATGCAGGAGGAAGTCAACGGTAATTCTTATCTTGGAACCCGCGGTGTGTATGCAAACGAAAAGTTCTATGTGATCAATGGAAATGCAATTGAAGCATATCGGATGGGAGACTATGTGAAGATAGATGATCTGCTGCTATAGTGCAACTTTGCAGAAGGAGCTGCCGCTCCGCATACTTTGTACACCATTCCACATCACCTTATACACCAAAATCGTATATACAAAAACAGGTGCCCACTGGGATATATCACTAAGATATACTTACGTGGACACCTGTTTTATATTTTCATTTACCTGTTATTCCACACCGTTAAAGCAGTAGGTACATACCTGGCATGCATCAATCCCGATTGATTTGATCAGATCATCCAGTCTGTGATAACGAAGTGAAGTGAAATTCTGTCTCTTGCGGATTTCCTCCAGCATTGCTGCATACCGGTCACTGTTCGGATCCGCATATTCACCCAGTACATTGACATCATTGTCGCCTTCCCACTCACGGATGATCCTTCTTGTGATCAGATCCAGGTCTGATTTGGAACGAGAGAAGTTCAAATATTTGCATCCGTACAAAAGCGGTGGACATGCCGGGCGGACATGCACTTCTTTTGCGCCACTCTGATACAGGAACTCTGTCGTCTCACGGAGCTGTGTTCCACGCACGATAGAATCATCGATCAGCAGCAGGCTCCTGTCTTCGATCAGACTATGTACCGGGATCAGTTTCATTCTGGCGATCAGATTACGCTGACTCTGTGTTGTCGGCATGAAGGATCTTGGCCAGGTCGGAGTATATTTGATAAATGGTCTTGCATACGGAATACCTGATTCATTTGCATAGCCTATCGCATGAGCGATACCCGAATCCGGAACTCCTGCAACAATATCCACGTCGATCGAATGGTCATCTCTCTGTGCTAAAAGCTTTCCACAGTTGTAACGCATTTCTTCTACACCAACCCCTTCATAAGAAGAAGTAGGATATCCATAGTATACCCACAGGAACGAACAGATTCTCATCTTTTCACATGCAGGACTTACAGTCTCCACAGATTCCGGTGTCACGTAGACGATTTCCCCAGGACCCAGCTCTTTGTAATCTGTGTATCCAAGGTTGATATATGCAAAGCTTTCAAAGGAAACGCAGTATGCATTCTCTTTCTTTCCGATCACAACCGGTGTACGTCCGAGAAGGTCTCTGGCTGCATAAATTCCATTCTCTGTCAGAAGCAGAAGCGTCATCGAGCCTTCAACTACTGACTGCACATAACGGATTCCCTCAACAAACGAATCCTTTTTACAGATCAATGCCGCAACCAGCTCTGTAGAATTGATCTGTCCATTGGTCATAGACTGAAAATGTGTATGTCCATTTTCATAAAGATTCCGGATCAGCTGATCCGCATTATTGATCTTACCTACTGTCGTAATTCCAAAGCACCCCAGATGCGACTGGATCAGAATTGGCTGTGGATCATAATCTGAAATACATCCAATTCCAATATTTCCCTTCATTGTATCAACATCTTTTTCAAATTTTGTACGGAACGGCGAATTTTCAATATTATGAATCGCTCTCTTCCAGCCATCACTTCCGTAAGTAGCCATACCTCCGCGACGGGTTCCAAGATGCGAATGATAATCTGTTCCATAAAAAAGATCCAGATTACATGCTTCTTTTGATGCAACGCCAAAAAATCCTCCCATATCTGTAGGTCTCCTTTCTTTATCCCAATGCCATAGCCTGTATTTTTCATCTATTTTTTAGTGTATCATGCATTTATGGATGGAAACAATAGCAAAACCCCGAATATATTGCAAATGGCTATAACTATTTCTAATCGTATTTATAATTGTTTGAATTTTCTGATATATATATTACAATTTCAATTCTTTCTAATTTTAACAAAATTATTTTAAAATTATATTGACAAATAAGTATTTGGGTGTTATTATTAAGTCAATCCAAAAGAAAAGAAGTTCCTGACGAGAAAGGGAATTTCAAAAAGATATTTTTTTAATCTGTTACATAGTTTCATATATACTCGCCAAGAGTATAAGATGAAGAACCAGATCAGAAAAGGGTAACAAGAATAATTGTTATTTGAAGGTTAGAAAGTTTTTAAAAAGCAACTATACATTTTAGTTATGAGCGTTTTGTAAGTGGAGTGTGTAGAGAACAATTTTTAAAATTGATAATTTATAATAATAAGAGAAAATTGATATCTGACTTCTGAACAGAAAAAAGTATAAGAGAAAAAGAATATCCGGATAAAATTTTGGAACGAGAACGAAAGGAAGGAGGCTTTGACCGTTGGATATTTCATCATCTAAAACTCAATATGTTAATGGTATGGCAAATGTAAATTCCTGTGAGATGAGCCTTAACCATAGATTATAATCCGGTAAGAGAAAAGTTAATGATAAAAAAGGTCGGAGTAGTAGATAAACCGGAAGCGATTATAAGATATAAAAAGATTCAGCATTTGTTGACATATTGAAGTAAATACCACAGTAATTCAAAATCAGAAAATGTGTAAAGAAACATTCATTGATAAGTAAATTTAACAGTGACGAGAAACCTGATTATATAAAATAACGAACGATCAGAATTGATCAAAATCGATTCATATGATTTCATTTTTATAAATTTTATAAAATCTGAATATCATATGAAATGCTCAAAGAACTTACAGGAATAAGAATTACTTAATTCCTCCGATATAAAAATAAAAATTACAATTGAATATTCCGGGACAGCCATTCAAAAGATGGCTGTCTCCTTTTTTTCTGTTACCAGCTCCCAATTTGTGAATTTTTTGTAATATTTTTTTAACATTTCTGAAAAATATCAGCCGTAATTTTTGACATTGACAACGCTCTATGATACACTTAGTAAGTAAAATTATAAGACTTTTGTTTTCCGTTTCTGGTACAAAAGTCAGACTTACTGAGGAAAAGTAAAATAATTAATAATAATCATATGAGGTGAGAAACGTTGGATAAATATGAATATCGCGCAAAGACAGAGCAGATGCTTGCGTATGCCGAACAGAAGTCTTACCAGAAAGCGATGTCGATTGCAGATACGATCGACTGGCGTAAAGTAAAAAATACCGCCATGCTCTCTACCGTAAGCGAAATCTATGAAAATGCGGGGGAACTTGGTAAAGCACGTGATACCTTATTTATTGCGTATGATAAAGCACCTTCCAGCAGAAAGGTTGTATACCGCCTGGGAATTATTTCTCTGAAGCTGGGACATTTCGATGAAGCAGCTGATTGCTACGAAGAATTTGTCAAGCTTGCTCCGAAAGATCCAAACCAGTACATTCTCCGGTATAAGATCTTAAAAGCACAGAAAGCGCCAGTCAAAGAACAGATTGAAGCTCTTGAAGATTTCAAGCATTCTGAATACGTTGAAAAATGGGCATATGAACTTGCCAGATTATACGCTGAAGCTGGTATGACTTCCGAATGTCTTGATGAATGTGATGATCTGATTCTCTGGTTCAGCGAAGGTACTTATGTATACCAGGCAATGGAACTTAAAATGAAATACAAACCGCTGACTCCACTTCAGCAGGAAAAATACGATCATCGAAATGATGGTATCGGCCGTAAGGATTCTTCCAAGAGAAAACCTTCCTTCCGAAAATCCAAAGAACGTCCGGCACCGAATCCACGAATTGCAGACAAGGTCCGCAAAGATGTACATGTCACAGACAGTATTGATCTTCCGGATCTTCCAGAGCCAATGGCCCGGACACATGCTTCCGAACCAGAAGCTGAGTCACAGCCAAAAACCCGGATTCGAAGCACTTCCGATATTTCCACAACTATTTCCGGTGCTTCCCTTTCAGATGCCCTGAAAGCCGGTGTTGCCGTTGCAAGTGGTGCAGTTGCTCCTGAATCTGCTTCAGACGATTCACAGATGACCGGTAAGATGAAGATTGAAGAAATTCTTGCCAACTGGGAAGCAACTCAGCGTGAAAATGCAAAGATTCTTGAAAAGAGCCAGGAGGAAGCTGAGAAAGAAAAAGCCCTGCGCGAGAAGAAGAAAGAAGAAGAAGAGGAAGTTCTTGGAGCTACAAAACCAATCCTTTCTGATGATATCCGCAAACTGATGGAACAGCTTGAAAATGGTGAAGAGCCTGAAATCACCGATGAAGATGCTGAAGATTTCGTTGATGATGAAGAAGATGAAGCGACTGAAAGCCCGGAAGATTCATCCAAAGAAGCTTCAGACACTGACGAGGAAGATCCGGAAGAAAATGATTTTGAAGAAATCGTTGACTCCGAAGAAGATGATGAATCGGATGCGGTTTACGATGAAGAAGCTGAATACGAGGATGAAGACGATTCCGAGTATGACGACGACGAGGAATACGAGGATGAAGATGATTCCGAGTATGACGACGACGACGAATACGAAGATGAAGATGATTCCGAGTATGACGACGACGAATACGAAGATGAAGATGATTCCGAGTATGATGACGACGAATACGAGGATGAAGACGATTCCGAGTATGACGACGACGACGAATACGAAGATGAAGACGATTCCGAGTATGACAACGACGACGAATACGAGGATGAAGATGATTCCGAGTATGACGACGACGAAGAATACGAAGATGAGGATGATTCCGAGTATGACGACGACGACAAATACGAGGATGAAGACGATTCCGAGTATGACGACGACGAGGAATACGAAGATGAAGATGATTCCGAGTATGACGACGACGACGAATACGAAGATGAAGATGAGTCCGAGTATGACGATGACGAGGAATACGAAGATGAAGATGATTCCGAGTATGACGATGAGGAAGAATACGAGGATGAAGACGAAGATGACTACCAGATCGATGATGAATTAGATGAAGATCATAAAGAGGACTTTGATTTTGAAAAAGAATCTGCTCTCGATATCGATGATCATGATTCTGACGAAGATGATGGTGATTTTGCAGACCTTGATTCCTTTGAAGATGAAGAAGAATTAGATAGCAGTGATGATTATCTTGATCTTGAATTTGACGAGAAACCGGCTCCTGAGCCAGAGAAAGAAACCTCAAAATCAGCGCAAACTCCTGATATTGACGAAGTTCTTGAAATCGAAGAACCGTCAGAAGATGAAATCACCGAACGCATGGGTAAATTCGATACCGGATTCGTTGTACAGGGTCGTTACGATCTGAGTGCAACAAGTGAGATCGGACTGAAGCTTGGACTTACTGAAGAGCAGAAACAGCTGTTCTCTTACTTTGTACCGATCCGTGGTGTCAGTGAACAGCTTGTTGAAATCCTTGATAACGACAAACGTTGCCGTAACCGTTATGGAACTTCCCGCACAGGCAACATCCTGATCCTTGGCCGCAAGGGAAGCGGAAAAACAGTCCTCGCAGTTGATATTGTAAAAGCAATCCAGAAACAGCGCAGACTCAAACAGGGTAAAGTTGCAATCGTAACCGGTGATTCTCTGAACAAAAAGGACATCGGAAGTATCATCGATAAACTGAACGGTGGCGCACTGATCATCGAAAAAGCTTCCAAGATGAATGACAGAACCATCCGTGAACTGAATGACATGATGGATGAACAGACCGGCGAACTTCTCTTCCTTCTGGAAGACCAGAAGAAACCGCTGGAAAGAATGTTTGCATCCCATCGCGAATTCAAACGTAAATTTACTTCCAGACTGGAGCTTCCGGTATTCATCAATGATGAACTGGTTACATTCGGTCAGACCTATGCTAAGGAAAACGGATACCGTATCGATGAAATGGGAATCCTTGCATTATACAGCCGGATTGATATGATGCAGAGAGAAGATCATGCGGTTACTGTTGCAGAAGTAAAAGAGATCATGGATGAAGCAATTTCACATTCCCAGAAAGCAAATGTAAAACATCTTGTGAAACGGGTATTTGGAAGAAGCACTGATAATTCAGACCACATCATCCTGAAAGAAGAAGATTTTAAAGCATAAGATTTCTACAAAGAACGCGCTTCCGGCGCGTTCTTTTATATATGCAGACAAAACCGATAACTATAAAGAAAGAGGGATTATCGAACTGGTTTATATTGTGTTACAAAGTGTTGTAAAGCCCGGAATTACAGGCTTTTTTAAAATTGACTTACATATAAAGTGTTATATTTATTTATCCTGATTTGACCGAAATTTGCCCCGAGATTCTTTGTTTGGATTTGTTTGAAAATAGTTTGATAAAAATAAAATAGAATGAAATATTTGAAATAAACATAAAAAAATATAGACAAAATAGGAAATAAGATATATTATTAAAGTAAACATTAGAAAAAACAGTACTGTCCTTGAATGAGAGTAGGGGAAAAGACCCAGC